>Ga0079997_117049_pt1 | contig 268244 bp, 238 predicted proteins | sample PerSpoCPS_CMetaG_FD_69200 | JGI IMG/M metagenome (GOLD analysis project Ga0079997, IMG submission 69200) | Archaeal communities from Yellowstone National Park, Wyoming, USA - Perpetual Spouter C (PS_C) MetaG (SPADES assembly) (version 2) | ecosystem: Environmental > Aquatic > Thermal springs >... | reverse complement strand
CTTGCCGCTTCTCGCTCCCTGGCTCCTCGCGCAGGGGCACACGACATTGGCGAATGGCATCTATTTCGCCTACCGCTTCGTCTGTCATCAGAAACCGGAGCGGAGTTTTTTCCTCTTCGGTCACCAAATGGCGTACTGCCAGCGCGACCTGGCTATTTACCTGGGCGTTTTCGCGCTGGGAATGGTGTATGCGGTTGTCCGGCGCTGGCTCCGACCACTTTCCTGGCGGGGTGCGTTCCTGTTGTCGATGCCGATGGCGATCGATGGCCTGACGCAGCTCGTCGGTCTGCGGGAGAGTACGTGGCAGCTGCGGGTCTTGACTGGCGTCTCGTTCGCGCTGGCGACCGTCTGGTTCGTGTACCCTCGGCTCGAGAGCGGTTTCGCTGAGGTGCGGGCGGTGCTCGCTGCCCGATCACTGCAGATCGAGCGAGGAGCGGAGGGGACGAGCTGTGGCCAGGGTGCTGGCGAATAAACGAGTTGTCGTCGGAGTGACCGGCGGGATCGCCGCGTACAAGACGGTCGAACTCGTGCGTCGCCTGATCCAGGGTGGCGCCATCGTCGATGTGGTGATGACGGAAGCTGCCACCGCTTTCGTCGGCTCCTTGACTTTCCAGGCGATCACGCGTCGCCCGGTACAGGTCACGACAGTCGGCGTCTGGGAAGGGGAGCAGGCTGGACACGTCACGCTCGGTGCAGCTGCCGACGTCATGATCATCGCGCCGGCAACAGCTGATGCCCTGGCGAAGCTGGCGCATGGTCTGGCGGATGACGCAGTCACGCTCACCGCACTCGCCTGCCCAGCACCGCTCATCGTCGCGCCGGCGATGGACCAGTACATGTACCTCCATCCGGCGACTCAGGAGAACCTGGAGCGCTTGCGGAGGCGTGGCGTCACGGTGATCGGACCGCATCGTGGACCGCTCGCCTCCGGGATGGTCGGTGAGGGTCGAATGGCCGAACCCGAGGAGCTGTTCGGTGCTGTCCGGGCGGTGCTCGGTCGTGCTGGGCCCCTGGCTGGTTGCCGAGTCGTGGTGACTGCTGGTCCGACACGGGAAGCGATCGATCCGGTACGATTTTTGAGCAATCACTCGAGCGGCAAGATGGGTTATGCATTGGCCGAGGTCGCGCGTGACCGCGGTGCATGGACGACGTTGATCAGTGGTCCGACCTGTTTGCCTGCTCCGTTCGGCGTTCGCTTCGTTGCTGTCGAGAGCGCAGCCGAGATGGCGGCAGCCGTTGAGGAGGCGATCAGCGATGCGGACGTGCTGGTGATGTGCGCTGCAGTGGCTGATTTCCGGCCCCGTCACGTTTCTACCGAAAAGATCAAGAAACACACGGCATCGCTGTTGCTGGAACTGGAGCCGACACCGGACATCCTGGCATCGGTCGCGCGTCCTGGACTCCTCAAGGTCGGGTTCGCGGCGGAGACGGAGCGACTCCTCGAGCATGGCCACGAAAAGCTCGTCCAGAAGGGGATCGATCTTCTCGTCGTCAACGATGCACGGCGGACGATGGGAGCGGAGACTGCGCGCGTCACGTTGTTGCGACGTGGTCGGGAACCTGAGGAGTTACCTGATCTTCCGAAGGAGGAGGTAGCTGAACGGATCTGGGATGCGATTCAGGAGCTGCTCGCTGAACGGGAGAGGGTTGCACAGGGATGAGCGATCGGCCACCACTGCGTGCCCGGCGTGTCCGACGGCGCGGGACAGTGGCAGTGCAGCTCGCCAACTGGATTCCCCTGCTCATCTCCGTGTACTGGTCGATCCTAGTGGCGCGCTGGTTTGTGTGGGTTCTGGCGAACGCAGTCGGGGGGCAGTTTACGCAACTCCTGGTCCTCCATCGATGGCTCGCCTGGCCCTTCACCGACCTTCCCGGGGCGTCTCGCTGGCCGCTGCTCGCCGATATCGCGGCTGTGGTTCTGAGCGGCGTCGCGGCACTCGGTCTTCTAGGTGTCGCGGCGGGATGGTGGCGGGAAGCCGAGCGACGACGCCCATCCTGAGATGACGAGAGCATGGCGACTGCACACGCGAATCGCCGCGAACGCTGCGATGCAGCGTGGTAGACTGCTGGATAGACAATGAGTGGGGAGGCCGGAGGGCTCGCGTGCGTGGCCAAAGGAGCAATCGGATGGTGCGCAACCTCGTCCGTGGGGTTCTCAATCTGGTGCTCGCCGCCGTGGCGACATGGCTGGCGAACTATTTGGTCGAAAGACTCTTCGGCCCTGAAGAAGTGGTCAGCGAGCATTCCTGAACGATCGCGGATCGATCATCCGATCGACGGGTATGGGGAGGGTCGAGCGTGGAGATAACGCGTCGTGAAGTCGAAGGCTTGGGAGCACTGCGCAGCGACGAATGGCCGATCATCAGCCTCTACTTACGAGTCGATAAAGAGCATATCACGGACGATCACTATTCGATTCGGTTGAAGAACTTGCTCAAGGAGTTGGAGCGAGCGCGGGAACAGATTGGACTGAATCGAGCACAGTCCCAAGCGGTCGACGAGGATGTCGAACGGATCCGCGCCTTCTTCCGCGATCATGGCGACGAGTTCGGTCAGGGAGTGGCCCTCTTCGCGAGTAGCCGGGCTGGCCTTTGGCGCGTCTATCATGTGCCGCGAGAGGTCGGGAATGAAGCCGATCTCGATTTTCGGCCTGTCATCGGGCGCCTGGTGCGGGTGGTCGAGTTGTTCGAGCCGATCTGTACGTGTGTGATTTCGCGAGACCGGGCAAGGATCTTCCGCGGCCATTTGGTGAACTTTCAAGAAGTCGCCGTACGACTGGACGAGGAAGTTCCCGGCCAGCATGGGCAAGGGGGCTGGTCGCAGGCGCGTTTTGCCCGCCACATCGAGGATCATGTGCGCCAGCATTTTCAGCGGGTCGGGCAAGTGCTGTTCCAACTGTTCGAGCAAGATCCGTTCCGGTTTCTCGTGGTCGCTGGTCCCGACGAGGTGGTCGCGGACTTCGTCGATGGCCTGCATCCGTACTTGCGCGAGCGCTATGTCGGATCCTTCAACTGTTTGATGGAGGCGACAGCCAAGGAGATCCGCGAGGAGACCAAGCGCATCGTGACGGCGTGGCAGGAGCAGGAGCGGCGACGCTATGTCGACTTGGTGCTGGAGGAGGCGCTCAGTCAAGACATGGCGGTAGTCGGGCTCGATCGCGTCGTCGAAGTGGTACAGATGCAGAATGTCAACAGTCTCGTCGTCGATGACCAGCTGAGTGCGCCGGGGCGATACTGCCTGCACTGCGGTGCCCTGCAACCGATCGGCAGTGAGGCGAGCGAGTGCGTGTTCTGTGGTGGCCTGACGCGCATGCGCGAGAATATCGTGCCGGAAGTCTACGCCGAGGCTTATCGACAGAACGCGAATCTCGTCTTCCTGAGTGAGCGGGATTTACGCGCTCGACTCGAGCCGTTCGGCGGCATCGGGGCGATCCTACGGTATCGAATCGGGGCGCCGGCGACCTCATGAAGGCGTTTCCGACGCTCGCGCTCATCGTCAACAGCGGCGCTGGGCGTGTGCGCCCCTCGAGCGTGGCGCGCGTCCGGGAGGAACTGGCCAGGCGCTTCCGGGTCACGGTCCATGTCGGCTCTTCACCGGATGAGGTGGCGAGGCTGGCGCGCCAGGCGGCTCACGAGGCCGAGGTGGTCGTGGCGTTCGGTGGGGACGGTACAGCGAGCCGCGTCGCTGCTGGTGTCGTCGGCAGCGATGCGGTCTTCAGTGCACTGCCCGGAGGCTCGACCAATCACGTTGCGCGTTTGCTCGGTTTCCCGGCTGATCCGGTGCGGGCGGCGCGCCTACTCGCTGGCCCAGCGCGCTTCCGCTTTCTCGACGTTGGTCGCGTGGATGCTGAGCGAATCCTCCTTTTCCTCGGCGGAACAGGTATCGATGGGACGATCGTACGTGATGCGCCTCCCTCAGCCAAGCGTTTCTTCGCGTGGCGAACCTATCTCGTGCCGGGACTTCGTCATCTGCTGGACGGCCCATGGCCTTTTACGGTCGAGGTCGATGGGATCCAGCACGTGGTGCGTGCGCGCAGCGTGCTTTTGGCGAATGGCTCGTTTCTGGTTCATCCCTATTTCCGTCTCGGACCAGCCATCGATCCCAGCGATGGATTGCTGGACGTGCTGATCTTGTACCCTCCACATCTCGTGGGTTGGCTGGAGCTGTTCGCCTGGACCGCGCTCGGTCGCTTGTGGCGCTCGCGCTACGTCTCCTCGTATCGTGGGCGACGAGTAGTGGTGCGAGCAGCGACACCGGTCCCGGCCGAGATCGATGGGGACAGTTGGATCGGTATCACCGAGCTAGCAGTCACGGTCGAGCCCCGAGCTCTGCGCGCCCTGGTTCCCGCGTTCGTCCGCGGTGTCGGCGAGTGAAAGCACGTCGGGCTGCTCTTGATCACGGGTAGCTGGCGGTTGCGTCCCAACGTTGGCCCAGCGGCCCGCGATCCTGGCCGTCGACGATGATCCGAACGAGTGGCGCATTACCCGAGCTGACCGTCATCGTCTTACCGCGGAAACTCCGTCGCTCTCCCTCATTCAGCACTTCAGCGAGCACCGTGCGACCATCCACGGTCACCTGAACCCAGACCCGACCCGTGGTCACGATCTCGAAGGTATGCTCGGTTGGCGCCGGTCCGGCGGGCGCCGGTGTTCCCGATGTTCCTGGCGTGGGGGAATGCTCCGGTTTCGCTTCGGTGGAGGCCGCAGAGGCAGGAGACGCCGTTGCGTTCGCCGGGGGGTTCACCGGTACTGTGCCTGGTGGCACGGTGGGGACGGTCGTGGCAGTCGCTGCCGGAGCGGAAACCACGCCGGTCACTGTCGGCATGACTGCTTCCGCGCTGGTGGCGACGCTGCTTGCCTCCGGTGTGGGCGATGTCTCGCGGGGAACGAGGTAGGTCGTGTAGACGAGTGCGAACACGATCGCGGAGAGAGCGAGCATGAAGACGATCACAGCGAAGTTCGGTGCCCAGTGCATGAGCGGTTCTCGTACGGGCTGCACCGAGGGGACGACGCGGAATCCCATACTGCGCTGACCATGCGCTTCCTCGAACTTGGCGAGGACCGTGACCGGATCGAGGCCCAGGTACTGGGCGTACAGGCGGACGATGCCACGCGCGTAGGTCAGGGGTGGGAGCTGCTCGAACGCTTCCTGTTCGAGCGCAGCGAGATAACGCCGGTTGATGCGGGTCGCACGCTCGGCGTCGAGGAGCGTCACGCCACGGTACGCGCGTGCGTTCCGCAATAATTCCCCGAACTCACTCATGCCGTGCCCCTCAGGAGCTCGCTCGGCGCCGGCGTTCCTGCTGACGCATGCTCAGAAGCTGGCGCAGCAACTCGTCGACCAAGGGCGTCGGCTGGCCATGGTGAGAAATATCGACTTCTTGGAGCCACCAATCGTCGGTCGGTAGCCACCAGGAACCCAGCGTACTGTGGCAGCCCAACGTCTCCGCGGCGACGAGCGTTCGCTCGGGAAAGGCATAGCGATTGGCACACCAGCCGTGACGTCCATCCCCTACCGGCCGAAAGTCGCGACAGGTGCGGCAAATACGCGGGAGCGCAGCGAGCGAGGCATGGGCTGCCGGCTGCACGTCATCGAGCTGTGGTTCGATGAGGTGCGATGGTTCGGTCGGTTCTGGGGCTGCGTGCTCTTCGACTGTGGGGAACGGTTCCGTCTCGCCACTCTGACCGTTCGTGCGGTAGCTTTGGGACGCTGGTCTGGTGCGCTGATGGTGCACTGGCCCAGCAGATGCCGCGGAGACCGAGGGGGGACTGACCGGAGTGGCCTCGGGGTGAAGGGCAGGGCTCGGGGAGTCCGCCCGTTCGACCCACGAGCCGGCGATCACCGACAGGGCAGGGCGGTTTCCGGCCTCGCGCGGCTCCCAGAGATCCTGATCCCAGTTGGTGCGGCAGGCGAGTTCACCGCGGCGAACGAAGACGACGTGCTGGAGGCCTTGCCGCTGGGGATGGCGACACCAGCCGGATCCAGCGAGTCCACCCTCTTCGAAGTAGCGGCACGTCCCACAGCGTCGCTGCATCAACGGTACCCCTCCCCGAACAGCGAACACGGCGCGGCCGCTGCCGCCCCGCGCGATGGTCCCTCGCCTCGTCGGCCACCACCTGCGGACTATCCTAGCACACGGTCTCGGCTGGTGCTGCCCGTCGATCGAGTAGGATGCCCGAGCGGTATAATGAGAGACTGTACGAGACACGGGCGCCGAGCGCCTGTGGAGGGAGATCCATGCAGCTCATTCAGCTCCAGCCAGCGCCCGCTTCGATCGTCGACGCGGTTCCAGGGGTCAAGCGCTTCCACATCTGGACGATCGGTTGCCAGATGAACGAAGCAGAGTCAGCCAAGGCCGCAGCACTCTTGCGGCAGGCTGGATACGTTCCAGCGGTGCGAGAGTGGGACGCGGACATCGTCATCGTCAATACCTGCGTGGTGCGACAGCAGGCTGAAGACAAGGCCCTCGGGTACATCGGAGCCTTGGCACGCCTCAAGCGGCGCCGGCCGGATGTCCGGATCGCGGTTACGGGTTGTCTCGTCACCGGGCAGGAGCGCCGGCTCGCCGAGCGGTTCCCGTGGGTCGATCTTTGGTATGGACCGTCGGAGTTCGAGCGCCTCGTTTCCTTGGTGCCGGAACTCGCTGACGTTGACATCGACCTGGTGGAGTTACCGCATTACTACGACGAGGGCCAGGCTGACCCGGAAGTGACCGCCTTCGTACCGGTCATCTACGGGTGCAACTTCGTCTGCTCCTATTGCATCGTCCCGTACCGGCGTGGTCGCGAGCGCAGTCGCCCGGTCGAGCAGGTGGTGGCGGAAGTGGAAAAGCTCGCTGCACGTGGTGTGCGGGAAGTGACCTTGCTCGGGCAAACGGTCAACGCGTACGGTCATGATTTGCCTGGCCAGCCGGATCTGGCTGATTTGCTGGAGCGCGTGCACGACGTGCCGGGAATCGAGCGGATTCGTTTCCTCACCTCGCACCCCAAATACTTCAGTGACAAGCTCATTCGCGCGGTTGCGGATCTTCCGAAAGTCTGCGAGCACGTCAATTTGCCGGTGCAATCGGGCGATAACGAGGTCCTGCGCCGCATGCGGCGTCACTACACCGTGGAGGAATACCGCGAACGGATCGCGCGGATCCGCGAACTGATTCCGGACGTCACCCTCTCTACCGATATCATTGTTGGATTCCCGGGTGAGACGGAAGAGCAGTTCCTGAACACCTATCGGCTGCTCGAAGAGATCCGGTTCGACAAGGTGCATGTCGCGATGTACTCGCCACGTCCAGGAACCTTGTCAGCACGCTGGCCCGACGATGTGCCCCGCGAGGAGAAGCGGCGGCGTCACCGAGCCGTCGAGCAACTTCAGGAACGGATCGCTCGGGAACGGAACGAGCGTTATGTGGGTCGAACGGTGGAGATCCTCGTCGATGGGCTAGCGCGCGGTCGCTGGCGTGGTCGGACCCGAGGAAATACGCTCGTCTTCTTCGAGGCTCCCGGCGACTGGCGCGGGCGGTTCGTGGAGGTTCGTGTCACCCAGGCGAGCCCATGGTACCTCCTCGGGGAACCGGTCACTGTCGGGGCAGCCGAGCCGGCCATACTGACACGATAGTACGGACGGAGGCGGAGTACGACGATGTCGATGCTGACCAATCAGGGCAGTCATGAGCGACGATTGCTGCGCCGCCTGACACAGGCGGCCAAGCAGGCGGCCTTTCAAGGCAACTGGGAACGAGCGGTCCAGCTCAATCAACGGATCACCGAGTTGTCCCCGCGCGATGTCGCGGCCTGGAATCGTTTAGGGCATGCCCTGGCCGAACTCGGTCGCGTGGCCGATGCGCGGGCCGCTTATCAACGAGTGCTGGAGATCGAACCGGGCAATGCGATCGCCCAGCGGAACGTGACCCGATTGGAGTGGTTGGTTAGCCAGACGAGCGATGGCACGATTCCGGTGCCGGTGAGGCGACCAGCACCGCGTGCGGATGTGTTCATGGAGGAGATGGGCCGAACCTACGTCACGGACCTGCTGCGACCGGCCGCACCGGCTGTGCTGGCACAACTTTTCCCGGGGCAAGAGGTCTCTCTGGATATCCGCGACGATGCCGTCATCGTTCTCGATGCTGACGGCACTCGCCTCGGGCAACTCGAGGGGCGCTTAGCACGTCGCGTGGCCCGACTCACCCGCGAGGGAAACCAATACCGCGCGTTCGTTATTCAGCTCACTGGTGACACGTTGCGGGTGATTCTCCGGGAAGTCTTCCGTACGCCGCACTTGCTGGATACGCCGTCTTTCCCGCCCCAGCCGAAAATCGCTCCGCCGCGTCCTTACCTTCCGGAAGCTTTTGGCCGAGGAGAAGAGATCATCGAAGAAGAGGAATTCTTCCCAGAAGAGGAGGAAACTGAGGCGCTGGAAGTCGAAGAGGAGGAGCTCGTCGAGAGCGAAGAGGAGATCACCGAAGAGCCGCTCAGTGCGGTCGACGAGGAGGCGCTCGTCGTGGAGTTCGACATCGACGAGACGATCAGCGAGTGAGTCCGTTGCCGCAGATCCGCGAGCCCTCGTCCCCTCGAGGGGAAGACGGCTTTTCGCGTCGGGTTCATCGCAGGACGATCGTCAACAACAGGAGCAGTCCAAGCAACAGAGCGGTGACCCAAAGGAGACGCGTCAGATCAGCTTTGATCAGCGCATACTCCTCGTCGACTCGCCCCCATGGGCTGATGATTCCTTGGGGTTGCGTCGCTGACCGGCTTCCGGAGGGTTTGTCCGGTGAAGGGGACACCGAACCAGCGGGGACGGGTGCGCTCGCCCGAGCGGTCCGTTTGCTCGTCTTGCGCCGTGCCTTCGTCGTGTTCACCCGTCCCATACCGTCTACCTTCCCGATGCTCTGAGCAGTATAGCACGCCGTCATGTGACCGCGCGGCGGACTTCGACCAACATGCCCCGCTCGAGGTGCCAGGTTGCCGCAGCATTGCCGTCGCGGACGGCGATTTCCAAGCCACCGTGGCTGCCGAAATAGGCGAGCGGCATGCCAGGGGCGACATCGGCGAAGGTGCGCACGATACCGAGCAACTCCAGCTGACCGCAGCGGATGCAGAGCGTTTCCGATTCGTCAGGAAGCTGCTCGCGCCGGATCAAGGTGCGGCAATTCCCGAAACGATCGATCGACACGATGGGACCGACGACGCTTCCTCCGCTCGCGATGACCGGCTGGATCGGGAGTTTCACCAAGGACGCCGGGTCGAGCGGCGTACCGACTTCTGCCAGGGACATCCCGCTGGCGAGCAGACCACAGATCGGGCCGAAGATGTCTCGTCCATGGAAGGTGGGTGCAACCGGCTGGCGGAACCACTCTGATCGATCGAGCGACCAAGCAGCGACCTCGTGCGCCTCCGCGAGGACGAAGGTCGCAAGTCCGTTGTCGGGCAGGACGAAGGCATGACCATCCGCCAGGATCGAGACCGCGCGTCGCTCGCTACCCACACCGGGATCGACCACAGCCAGATGGATCGTGCCGACAGGAAAGGCACGCCAAGCGGTTGCGAGTTGGAACGCTCCCTCGAGGATGTCCTGGGCTGCTACCTCGTGCGTGACATCGATGATCGTGCTCGTGGGAGCTCGTTCGAGGATCACTCCCTTGACCTGTGCCACATAGCTGTCACGCACGCCATAGTCACTGGTAAACGTCACGATCCCTGAAGGCCGCCAGGTGGTCAGCATCGTCGGATCCTCTCACCAGGCCAGTGCATAGGCGTCGCTGCGCGGATCGGCAGCAGCTTCGACGACACGCTCAGCATCACGCCAGTGAATCCCCTGGCAGGAGCCGATCGGACCCCAGCGGGCCAGTCGTTCGACACGATGGCCGCGTGCTTGGAGCCCCTCGATCGTGGCGTTGGGAAGCCTCCCCTCGACCTGGACAAGGTCGAGAGAGCCGTGCGGCCAATTGGACTCGTGCCCAGGACCGCGATGGCGCCAGCGCGGCAATTCTATCGCTGTCTGGAGATCGAAACCGTATTCGAGCCAATGCACGAGAACATGCACCAGGATCTGCACTTGAGCATCGCTCCCCGGAGTTCCGAGACCGAGCCGTTCACCCGGTCTGGTGAGCAAGACTGGGCTGAGCGTGTGACGAACGCGCTTCCCCGGCTGTAGCTGATTCGGGTGCTTCGGCTCCAAGTGCCAATAGGTCATCCGATTGTTCAGCAAGATGCCGGTATCGCCGGCGATGAACGCGGAACCGAATGCCATATTGAGGCTGGCGGTCACGACGACGAGATTACCCTCGTGATCCATGACCGAGAACGAGGTCGTGTGGTCCTCGCGGGCAGGTCGAGTCGTGAGCACCGGCTTTGCTCGCGTGAGATCGATCGCCGCCGCGAGCCGCTGCAGTCGCTCGGGGGCGAGCACGTCGGGCGGGAGTGGACCAACGAAATCGGGATCTCCAGTGAAGCGCTCACGATCCAGGAAGGCGAGTTTCTTGGCCTCGATCATCACGTGCAGGAGTTCGGGCGAAAGCGGGCGCCACCGGGCGAGTGGAAAGTACTGCAGGATGCCCAGCATCTCGAGAAGGGTATGAGCACTGGAATTCGGCGGCGGGACGCAGATGGTCCAGTCGCGGTACGCTAGCTGGAGTGGCTCGACGATCGTTGCTCGCGCCAGCCGAAGACTCTCGAGTGTCAACAGCCCACCAGCCGCCAGGACGGCGCGCGTCAAGCGCTCGGCGAGATCGCCTTCGTACAACGCGTTGACGCCTTCCGCAGCGACCGTTTCCAGCGTGCGAGCGAGATCCGGTTGGCGGAGCACATCGCCCGGACAAGGTGGCGAACCAGTTGGGAGGAAGGTGCGCGCCGTCTCGGGATAGCTGGCGAGAACGTCAGCGTAGGTCTCGATGTAGGTCGCAAGATTATGGCTGACCGGGAAGCCGTCGCGGGCCAGTTCGATCGCCGGCGCGAGGGTTATCGAGAGCGGCAGCCGGCCCCAGCGTTGGACCAGCAAATCCCAAGCGCGAGCGGCAGCCGGAACAGAAGCAGCGAGTGGACCGCGTTCCGGAATGCCATCGCGGAAGCGTTCCGGGGTCGCGTCGAGCGGTGCCGGCCCTGTACCGTTCACTGCCCAGACGGTCGAAGTCCCTGCCTCGTAGACAAGGGCGAAGAGATCACCGCCGATACCGGACATCTGCGGTTCGACCACGTTCAACGCCGCGGCGACAGCGACAGCGGCGTCGGCGGCACTGCCGCCGCGCTCCAGCACGCGGGCACCTGCCCAAGAGGCTAGGGAATGACCACTGGAGACTGCCCAACAACGGCCCATCAGAAGCGGTCGACCAGCACGCTCGGCGAAGGTGGCGATCGCTCGTGCTGTCATGCGCTGCCCTCCATAGGAGACTCGAGACACTGCTCGGTCCCTTTCGCTCGCTCCAGGGCTGCACGGTAGGCCTCGGGAGTGTTGGTATTGGCGAACGACAACAATTCTGGGTCGATGGTGCGGAGGTGGCTCTCTGGAACCGGGACGACACGAACCTCAGCGAAAAAGCTCACGATCTTGAGGTTTCCGGCAGCGAGCTGTCGCTCGATCGCGCGCAGGCAGCGCTTCGAATAGATGGCGTGGAGTGTTTCATACGTCAACATCCCGCCTTGACCAGTCCGTTCTGCCCTGGTCGGCACGAGCACGTCATAGTCGCGCGGGATAGCGAGCAGGGCCGCCAGGAGATCTGGTGAGACGAAGGGAAGGTCGCAGGAGAGCACGAGGCAATACTCGTGGCGAGCAGCGAGCAGTGCCGAATAGATCCCACCGAGCGGTCCGCTTCCCGGGAGACGATCGGGTACGATCGGGACGCCGAACTGAGCATACGCTGGGCGATCGCTCGCCACGACGAAGAGGTCGTCGGTCAGGCGTCGAACGCGGCGCAAGACGCGAGCGAGAAGCGGCTCGCCACAAAAGTCCAGCAGTGCTTTGTCTTGCCCCATGCGTCGGCTCTGGCCACCGGCGAGCACAGCGATACTGGCTTCCATCGATACCCCCGTCGGAGTGTAACGTGATCTCCGCTCGAAGACGAGGTCCCGTCCTCTCGCCGCCTCGGCGGCTTCGCGGCAGCGAAGGGGTGCTCCCGGAGGAATCGCAGGCGGAATCGGATGTCAGCTGGAGGAGTGCTCGTGGGTGGCCCGGTTTCGACGCCGGTTCGGCGCGGCTTCGTGCGCGGCGAACGGGTGACGTTCCCGACGCGTTCATGTCGGATCTGTTGTATCGGGAAGTGATGCGCTATAATCTGGCCAGAAACCCCTGAGCAGGAAGGCGAGGACCCCGAAATGCACGGTGGTCCGCCAACCGAAGAGCGGTCGAGGGCACTGGGAAACTGGCCTGGTGCCCTGCGTGTTCATGGTCGGTCAGGCGCGACGGGACGGACCGGAAGGGGGATGGGTCATGAATTCGAGCCTCATCGGGAAGATCGAGAAGGCACGCCGCTATGCTGCGGAACCGGAACGAGTCCAGGTGCAATCCCTGCACGTCCGGTTCCGCGGTGAGCACGATGTGTACGACGTCCATTTTGCGGACGGGAGCTGGAGTTGCACGTGCCATTCCTTCGAGGCGCTCGGCCTGGGCACGTGCAGCCACATCATGGCCCTCGAACGCTTGCTGGGGCCGATCGCTCCACAAGCGGTGGGGCAGGCCGAGCGGGTGAGCTAACATCGAGGCGATAAGGCTCGGCGGGGATCGTTGCGCTCGAACCGAACACCGGTCGAAGACGCCGTCCGGGAGCGGGTGTGCTCGGCAGAGAACCAGCGCTGAGTGTGCCGGAGCATGGTCTGTTCTCTCGTGACGGCGCGACCGAGATCCTCGGATCGCCTGGTCGATCGCAGCGTGAAGAGCTTGCCCCAACTAGTTGTCGAGTAGTCCGATCGGGGACGTTCGGCTACGCGAGCACTCGCCGCTCATCGAGGTGCTCGCGCACTGCTACTCGAAGGGGAGAACGGGCGATGACTTTCGACGTCACGTGGTACGCTCAGTCGGCTTTCCGGATCGACGTTGCTGGGCTGCGTCTCTATCATGACCCTTTCCAGATTCCGGACGGTGAGCCGACTGCTGATGTCATTTTGATCAGCCATGAGCACTTCGATCACTGCTCACCGCCCGACATCGCGAGGATCCGCGACATTCACAAGACGTTCGTCGTAGCGAATCCCACTGCGGCGAATACTCGTGAACTCGAACCCCCCGTTCACGTGATCAGGCCGGGCGGTGAAGTGCAGTATGGTCGCTTGTCGATTCGTGCGGTACCAGCTTATAACTTGAATAAGTTTCGCAGCCCTGGTGTGCCCTTCCATCCTCGAGAAAAGGAGCATGTCGGGTTCATTTGCCGAGCAGAGGGTGTCACCTGGTATTTCGCCGGTGACACCGACGCCATACCGGAGATGGCGCAGTTCGGTCCGGTCGATTATGCCTTTCTCCCCGTCAGCGGGACCTACGTTATGACGGCAGAAGAAGCCGCGGAGGCCGTGCGCATGCTCCAACCGCGTGTCGTGATTCCCATGCATTATGGGACGGTCGTCGGGTCGGTGGAGGATGCTCGACGTTTGGCTGCGCTCGTCGGTGATGTCGCGGAGGTCAGGATCTTGGAGCCCCGTGGTCGTCCGAGCTGAGTGATCAGTTGGACACAGTCAGCAGTGCTGCGAATTGCTCGAGTGTCATCTCTCCTGAAACGCGGAGGCGAGGAAGAGCGAGTGGGTCATCGTCCGCACCGGCTCGGCCTGGCTGAGTGGTGACCGCCATGTGGTAGCCTGCCGCAGCAGTCGCTGCTTTCACGCGCTGATCCATCTTGCCAGCGGGATAAGCAAAGGAGAGAACCGGGTGACCGAGTGCCTCGCGAAGCGCCGTCGCGCACTCGGTGAGTTCTGCTCGCAGTTGCGCATCGGACACCTGGGTCAAATCGACGTGATGGACCGTATGAGCGCCGATTTCGATCGCCCCTGAGCGATCGAGTTCACGAACCATCTCCCAAGTAAGATAGCGCGGCGAGTCGAGCAATCCGGTGATCACGAAGATCGTGGCATGAAAGTTGTACTGGCGCAGGATCGGCCACGCATGCTCGTAGAAGTCACGGTAGCCGTCGTCGAACGTGAGAACGATCGGCTTGGCTGGAGCAGGTTGGTCACCCCGTCGGATCGCTTCGAGTTCGGAAAGCGTTATCGGCGTGTAGCCATGGGTGGAAAGCCAGTGGATCTGAGCTGCGAACTCGGCTGGTTCGACCGAGAGGGCCCGACCGATCGGGTCATCGGGGCCCGGGCGCGGACGAATGTAATGATACATGAGTATCGGAACAGGCTTACGATAGGGTTTCGGTTGTGGTGTGTCTGCAACCGGCGTCGAGTCCCGAGTCGGTCTGGTCGAATCGTGGAAGAACTGAAGAGAGTGGTGCGCGGAATCGGTAAAGAGAGACTCGGGTGGGTTACCTGCGATTCCTCTTAAATTGCCAACCAGATGCAAGGAACCGGTGATCGAGTACGGAGGCCGCTCGTCGCTCGGCTCACTGGGGAGATCCCTCGTCATGAACCGCTGCGGGGCGGAAACGACGAGGGGAGCTTGTGGCGGCTGTTCGGGAGGCGCGGCTACGCGAGGATGCAGAAAGGTCACTGGTTTTGCGAGCATTATCGCCACGAGCGCGATGAGCGAAAGACTGAAGTGCTGACCAACCCGCACCATAGTCTTCCTCCTGCGGAAGTCTAACAGAACTCGCGCCCGGACGCGCTCTGCCGCCACGTCTGGCCGTATAATCGCCGCGCTGGCTGGCATGATGGATGGAGAGGGAAACGATGCGGGTCACTGGTGGAGAAGCGGTCGTCCGCACGCTCGAGCGGCTCGGCGTGGAGGTCGTTTTTGGCATCCCGGGTGTTCATACGTTGGCGATCTACGATGCGCTCTATTCGTCGCCGATCCGCCATGTGCTCGCGCGGCATGAGCAGGGTGCGGGCTTTATGGCCGATGGGTACGCGCGGGTTTCGGGGAAGCCCGGTGTGGCCATCGTCATTACCGGACCGGGCGTTACGAACATTGCTACAGCGATCGGCGAAGCGTATGCCGATTCCTCACCAGTCGTCGTCATCGCGTCGAACGTCGAGCAAGCTTGGCAGGGGCAGATGCTCGGCCACTTGCACGATTGCAAAGATCAGCTCGGCATCATGCGTGCGGTCACCAAATGGGCAGATCGTGCGCGCTCAGTGGAGGATGTCCCCCGACTCCTACGCACAGCGTTCGCGGAAGCGATCAGTGGGCGACGACGCCCGACGCATCTGGAGGTTCCCTTGGATGTTCTCCATGGTTCTGGCGAAATCGAGTTGGCTCACCTCGCACCGCTGTCGATGGAGCGCTCCCAACCGAGGCGGTCGGCCATCGAGCTGGCAGCTCGCATGATCGAGGAAGCGGAGCGCGTGGTTCTCTACTGTGGTGGGGGCGTGGTCGCTAGTGGCGCAACGGCTGAACTCGGTGCGCTGGCTGAACGCTTGGGAGCGGCGGTCATCACCTCCTTGCAGGGAAAGGGCGCGATTCCGGAGGATCACCCGCGTTGTCTCGGGAATCTCTGGGAACCCGAAAACGCGGTCGAGCGCGTCTTGCGCGAATCGGATCTGGCCATCGTGATCGGATCCAAGCTGGGTGCACAAGATACGGCGAATGGGCGTTTGCCGCTCCCGGACCGGCGCATCCGGATCGACATCGATGCCCAGGAGATCTTGCGCAACTATCCGCCGACGCTCCCGATCGTCGCTGATGCACGCGAAACGGTGCGGGCCCTGCTGAGCGAGCTAACGTCGCGCGGCATCGCCAAGCAGGGATGGCCTGTCGACGTCTTACAGGCGACCAAGCGTGAGGCGCTCGCGACGGCTTGGGGGGCAGGTCAGGCTGAATGGCTCCGAGCCATCCGTGCCGTGCTGCCGCGGGATGGCATTCTGGTCAGCGACATGACGATGATGGCCTACGTCGGCAACCGGCACTATCCGGTCTACGAGCCAGGAACATACCTTTTCCCGACCGGTTATGGCACGCTTGGGTTCGCGTTGCCGGCAGCGATCGGAGCGAAAATCGCGCGTCCCGAAGCTGCGGTCGTCGCGCTCGTCGGCGATGGCGGGTACCAGTTCACCATGCAAGAACTCGCCACGGCAGTCCAATTCCGGATCGGGATCCCGATCATTCTCTTCAACGATGCCAGCTACACGGCGGTCAAGGACGAACAAGCACGCTCGTTCGGAGGGCGCTTCATCGCGGTGGACTTGGTCAATCCTGACTTTCAGAAGCTCGCGGCTGCGTATGGCATTCCGAGCGAGTACGTGACCAGTCCCCAGGCGCTCGAGGGAGCGATCGCGCGGGCACTGGAACGTGACCTTCCAACGTTGATCGAAGTGCCCATCGATTTTCCACTCGGTGCGTGAAGCGTGTACTGTATCCGGCGGAACACGCGAGAAGCGAGCATCTGAGAAGGGAACGATCCAGTTGACACGACGAGGAGCGTACGCTAGGCTAAAGCAGGAGAACAGGAGGCCGGGCAGCTGATGGTTTGCCCAGCGTCGCTGACACTCGCGATCCTCTCGATCATCATCGCGATTATTCGGCCCCGCGTGGCGGGGCATGCGGCGTTGGGGAGGAGCGTAGCTGGTCAGGCCTGAAACGATAACCAGTGGATGACGATGAGGCGGCCTCCCCGACGCGGGGAGGCCGCCGAACGTTTCCGAGAAGGAAGGAGGGAGCGGATGAGCGAGAACGGCGAACGACGAGTGGTCATCTACGATACGACGTTGCGGGATGGGACGCAGGGATCCGGTGTCTCCCTAACGACAGAAGATAAATTGAAGATCGCCCGGGCATTGGACGAACTGGGTGTGGCCTATATCGAGGGTGGCTGGCCCGGCTCCAATCCGAAGGACATGGCGTTTTTCGAGCGTGCCCGACACCAGCAGTGGCGACACGCCAGGATCGCTGCCTTCGGAAGCACACGCCGAGCCGGCGGAACGGTCGAAGAGGACGTCAACTTGCGCCTCCTGTTGGAAGCGGAGACACCGGCGGTGACGATCGTCGGCAAAGCGTCACCGTTTCAAGTGCGCGTAATCCTCGGCACGACCCTCGATGAGAATCTCCGGATGGTTGCGGAATCGGTCGCCTTTCTCAAGGCGGCAGGACGCGAAGTGATCTTCGATGCCGAGCACTTCTTCGATGGGTATGCGGAGGATCCGGACTACGCGCTCGCCGTTCTACGGGCGGCCTGCGATGCTGGCGCGGACGCGGTGGTGCTGTGCGACACCAACGGTGGAACACTGACGGACCCACTCGTGCGGGCAGTGCGGCATGCGCTCTCCTCGGTCTCCTGTACTGTGGGCATTCACACACACAACGACTGCGAACTGGCTGTCGCCAACACGATCGCCGCAGTTCTGGCTGGTGCCATGCATGTTCAGGGGACGATGAACGGGCTCGGGGAACGGATCGGGAACGCCAATCTCTGTTCGATCATCCCGATTCTCGAGTACAAGCTGGGCTATCGCTGCTTGCCGCCGGGTAATCTGCGTAAGCTCACCGAGACGTCTCGATACGTTGCGGAGGTCGCCAACCTGGCGCACGATCCTCGCCTCCCATTCGTGGGAGCCTTCGCGTTCACGCACAAGGCCGGACTGCACGTGAATGCGATCGCCAAGCACCCCTCGGCCTACGAGCACATTCCGCCGGAAGTAGTGGGCAATACTCGGCACGTCCTCGTCAGCGAACTGAGCGGTCGGAGCAACATTGTCGTGAAGGCGAGGAGCTTTGGCATCGAGCTCGGCGACAAGCCGGAGGTCGTGCGACGTGTCCTGGAGCAGATCAAAGAACTCGAGTTTCACGGTTATTGGTTCGAGGACGCTGATGCATCATTGGAACTCTTGATCCGCCGCAACCTGCCCGACTACCGACCACCGTTCGAGGTGCTCGACTATACGGTCCTGACCGAATATCGCAATGGGCGCGGCATGCTCGCCGAGGCGATGGTGAAGTTGCGCATCGGCCAGCACGTCTTCCACACCGCGGCCGAGGGTAACGGACCAGTGAACGCCCTGGACCGGGCTACTCGCAAGGCGCTGCAGGAGTTCTATCCGGAGATCGCTGCGGTAGACCTCGAGGACTATAAGGTACGCGTCCTCGATGATCATCACGGAACGGGCGCGAAGGTGCGCGTCTGGATCCGCTCCGGTGACGCGCATGGCAGTTGGAACACGGTCGGTTCCTCGGAGAACATCATCGAGGCGTCCTGGTTGGCATTGGCTGATAGCCTGGCCTATCCGCTGGTGACCCGGCCAGAACTCGCCGCTCGCATTCCTGAGCTCGTATCGGCTGTTTCGTGAGCGAGAGCGCGGCAGGGCGCACCCTGCCGCGCTCTCGGTTGCGTCCTAGAGCAACCCCTCGCGGTAGAAAAGCTCGGCGTTCAAGACCGAGGCTCCGGCGGCTCCGCGGATCGTGTTGTGGCCGAGAACGACGAACCGGACGTCGAACACCGAGCAAGGTCGAACCCGGCCGACGACCGATGCCATCCCACGTTCGGCGTCTCGGTCGAGCACCGGTTGCGGCCGGTCGGGCTCCTCCAGCACGATGACGGGGTGGCGGGGAGCACTGGGGAGTTCCAGTTCCTGTGGACGCGCACGGAACGCTCGCAGCACGTCGATTACCTCCGCCGGGGTCGCCGAACGATGGAGATCCAGGCTCACGGTCTCCAGGTGTCCGTCGCGCACGGGAACTCGATTGCAATGCGCACTGAGCACGATCGGAGCGTCCTCGAAGGTACCGTCGATCCAGCGACCGAGGATCTTACGTGATTCGGCCTCGATCTTTTCTTCTTCTCCACCGATGTACGGGATGACGTTATCGATCAGATCGAGTGAAGGAACACCAGGATAACCGGCACCCGAGGAGGCCTGGAGTGTGGTGACGATGCCTCGCTCGATCCCGAACGCATCGTGAATCGGCTTGAGTGCGAGGACGAGATGGATCGTCGAGCAGTTGGGGTTGGCCACGATGAACCCCTCGCGCCATCCGCGGAGCTGCCGCTGTCGCTCGATCGCCCGGGCATGATCGGGGTTCACCTCGGGGATGAGAAGGGGCACATCCGGATCCATCCGATGGTCGCGCGCGTTCGTGAACACCTTCTTTCCTTCAGCGGCCAACGCCTCCTCGATCGGCCCAGCGACCCCACCGGGAAGGGCCGAGAAGACGATCGGGCTGTTGATCGGTTCTTCGATGTGCTTCACCACGAGATCGCGCACTTCTTCTGGCGGGGCAGCGCTGATGCGCCAGTTCACCGCTTCCGCATAGCGCTTCCCGGCCGAGCGGTCGCTCGCGACGAGTTCAGCGATCCGGAACCAGGGATGGCCAGCGAGGAGTTGGACGAAGCGCTGGCCGACGCTACCGGTTGCCGCTAGGATGGCGACGTCGATTCGATCGGACACGAGTTCCTCCCTTCACTGGTGGTGCCGATACAACAAAACCGGCAGAGGTCGCAACCCCTGCCGGCATTCGCTCGAGTTCGGCCGCGCGTTACGGACTCCCCGAGCGCACGCCGGCGCAGCGAGTAGCGGTCGTTCCAGTTGTCGTCCGTTTCGCTGTCTGCACGACGTTCGTCCTTCCGGCTCGTCCGCTTGCGCAGAGGGCGCGGGCTCACCTACCCTGTCAGCGCCCGCTGCCACTGTACCAAGCGGGCGTGGGATGGTCAAGTCACAGGTGAGGAGAGCATCACATGGAGACCGTCGGGATCGCGCTGCTTGGAGTGGGAACGGTCGGAAGCGCCGTGCTCCGCATGATCCGCGAGGAGCGTGAGCGCATCGCCGAGCGGACTGGACTCTTCTTGGACGTGCGCTGGGGGCTCGCGCGGCACCGTGAACGTGTTGTCCAGGCTGGCCTTAGCGAGCGGGCGGCGACGACGTCGATCGAGCCGATCTTGGCGGATCCGTCGGTTCAAGTCGTTGTCGAGGTGCTCGGGGGAGAGGAACCAGCAGCGGCCTATATGAAACGTGCGCTCGAGGCGGGTAAACATGTCGTCACGGCCAACAAGGAGGCCCTGAGCAAACACTTTGCTGAGCTGGTCGCGGCAGCCCGGGAACACCAGCGGGCCCTGCTGTTCGAGGCGAGTGTCGGGGCAGGAATTCCGCTCATGGTCAGCCTGCGGCAGCTCTTGACCACGAATCGTCTGCACCGCATCCGCGGCATCGTGAACGGCACGACGAATTTCATCCTGACTCTCATGGCAGAAGAAGGGGTACCCTATCAGGAGGCCCTGCGACAAGCGCAAGAACTCGGGTACGCAGAACCCGATCCGACCGCCGATGTCGAGGGTTACGATGCTGCCTACAAGCTGAGCATTCTCGCCTCATTGGCCGCAGGCAGGCATATCCGGCCGGAAGTGGTGGAGCGGCGCGGCATCACCACTGTGACGCCGGATCAGATCCTCGACGCGCGTACCCGCGGTGGAGCGATGAAGTTGCTCGCCGAGGCGGAGTTGGCTGACGAGACTTGGCGATTGCGCGTGCGACCGGTTTTCGTCCCAGCGAGCGATCTTCTGGCGCACGTTCGTTTGAATCTCAACGCCATCGAGTTGACTGGGGATCGAGTGGGAACCATCGTCCTGTACGGGCCGGGTGCTGGACCGTCACCGACCGCGAGTGCAGTGATCGCTGACGTGCTCGATGCTGTTCGCTTCGGACCAGCGCTCCTGCCTAACCTCGAGCCAGCTACCTGAGGCAGCGTTCGATTCGACAGGAGAAAACCGACGAGCTGGACACCGCTGTCCAGCTCGTCGGGGCGCGTCGCGATGCTGCCCGCGGGCAGCGAGCGCAGGCGGTTTCGGTACAGCTTTTAGGGCTCGGCGAGGAAGGCCGCGATCACTGGCCCGATCTGGTCGAAGTCCTTGAGAAAGGCATCATGCCCGTTGGGGGAGTCGAGTTCCCAATAGCGAGCATCGACGCCGAGCGCACGCAAGTCCTCGGCGAGACTTCTCACCTGATTGGGCCAGAAGAGGATATCCGAGCGGATACCGATGGCGAGCGTTCGGGCACGGATTCGGGAGAGTCCAGCGTGATAGCCACCTCGGCCACGGCCCAGATCGTGGGAATCCATAGCGCGAGTGAGGTAGAGGTAGCTGTTCGCATCGAAGCGGCGCACGAGCTTGTCACCCTGGTAGTGGAGATAACCCTCGACGTCGTAGCGTCCGAGGAACTCGGGCCACTCGGTGTAGCGTGCTCCCGTCCGGCGTTGGAAGCGGGCTGACATGAGCTCGTCGGACTGATAAGTGATCATGCCGAGCATACGGGCGATCGCCAGTCCATAGCGTGGACCCTCTCCATCCTCGTACTCCCCGTTCTGCCATGCTGGGTCGAGCATGATGACACGCCGCTGGACCTCGTTATAGGCGATGCCTTGGTCGGAAAAAGAGGCGCCAGCAGCAATGGGAACGATCCGCTCCACTCGGTCCGAATACATCGCTGCCCACTCCAGTACCTGCATACCACCGAGCGAGCCACCGATCACGGCATAGACCCGCTCGATCCCGAGTTGGTCCAGGAGCATCGCCTGGGAGCGGACGATATCGCGAACGGTAATGAGGGGGAAGCGAAGGTTGTAGCGACGGCTGGTGCGGGGATCGATCGAACGCGGACCGGTCGAGCCGTAACAGCTCCCGAGCACGTTGGCACAGATGACGAAGTACCGGTCCGTGTCGATGAAGCGGCCGGGGCCGACCATGGGATCCCACCAGCCTGGTTGATCACCCGGGCCATGCGGCGCGACATGACTGCTCCCGGTCAGGGCATGGCAGATGAGGACGACATTGTCACCGGTAGGGCTCAGAGTTCCCCATGTCTCGTAAGCGATATCCACGACCGGCAAGACGTCGCCATGCTCGGTCACAAAAGGCTGTTCGGGTGTGGCGATCCGTGCAATCTGGTACGTCACAGGCAGAGTGGACGTCACAGGAATCCCTCCCTCGGGCACGTCGTGGAAGCGACCTGCTCCACTCGCTCCCGTCACGACCTCATCGACTTGCGTGGAGGGACTGAAAGGAAGACCCCCCACGACATGGTGGAGGGGCTTGCGTCGTCGCAAGGACCGCGCTCATCGTGCGGAGCTTTCCCGCTCCGCCGGCATTGGCACCTGGCGCAGTGGCTTGCGCTGGTTGCCGGGTTTCGTCGGGCCGTTCCCTCCACCGCTCGAGATGAGCGCCGGCCTCTCGATTGTTGGCGGCTATTTTAGCGTTTTCGCTGAGACCTGTCAAGAGTACTCGTGCGTGCTCCGCTGCGTCATGCCGTCCCGGCTTGATCACTGGACCCGATCGCTCACGGTGGGGTAACCGGAACCGAGGGTGTGGCGTATCCGGTCAGCTCCACGTACCCCTGACCGATTGTTTTCACACCAGCCTGTGCAGCGATGACCGAAACAGCGCCTTCCCAGTAGATCACTCCCGTCGAACGCACGGTTTGCAACTCCTGATCGAGGACGAGCGGGGTCACCGTGAGCGTCATGTCAGGAGGGAGCTCGATCCGCCACCCGCTCGGGTAGATCGCACCGCTGTGCGGACTTTGCCAGGATCCAGTCGCGTGGAGACCGATCTCGGCGTCGTGCAGCCAGCGGATACTTCCATCGGCTCGGAGCAGCGTGCCGCTCCGCTGGATGACGCGTTGAGCAGCATCACGCGATTGCCAGAGCATAAGGTCGGTGCCGTCCTCGAGTTGAATGGCGAACCAATCCCAACCGCCTGCTCCGAGGAGGAAGTTGCCCCACTGGTGATCGTTCCACGCGAGGCCAGAAACGCTGACGTCGTGACCGCCGACAGAAACGACGCCCCGGGTCGCCAACCGTGTGCGCGAATAGTAGTAGGAGCCGGTCTCTGGTGCCCAGGAAAAGTAGCCATCCTCGTCATGCAGGAGCGGTGGGCGGAGATTTTGAAGTTCCAGGGTAAAGCCGAACGATCCGCTGCGGACCGTAATCCGATCCGACTCGCCATCGCTGGCCATCGTCCAATCCGCCACGGCGAGCACGAGTGGCCAGCTCTCCTGCCGCTGCGGGACAGCGATCAACCGCTCGTCCCATAGGAAGGCCTGTCGATCGACGAGCGTCAGCGCAGCGTGTGCGGCAAAGACGACGGGATAGCCGAAGCGCTGCACCTGGAAGATGACGAACTCGAAACCGAACCGCTCGCCCGCCGCTGATCGAAGATGACCAGTGTCGTACCACCATTCGGTCAAAACATCGTGGGAGCCGAAATCACGCGGAAACACGACTGGGCCGGGTGCTGGCGGTGGTGTGAGGAAGAGACTGGCTGGTCGCGGGCTGGCTGATGGGGTCGGCCCGATCGGCTCCTGTGACTGCGGCCCATTGGAGCTTCGGCAGGCGAGCAGCCCGAGTGCGAGGGTGCCGAGAAATGCTCGTCGGCGCATTCAGTGTCCGATCCGTACCGTGTCGAGAGTCCGCGCGAGGCGGCGCGGAACCCACCAGTTCCATTGGCCGAGTAGGCGCATCGTGGCGGGGACGAGCAGCGTGCGTACGATGCTGGCATCCAGCGCGATCGCGAGCGCGATACCCAATCCGAGCGCTTTGATCAAGACGACATCGGCGGTCACGAAGGCGGCCGCGACGACAACCAGGATGAGAGCAGCACCCGTGATGATGCGACCGCTGCGGGCGAGCCCCGTGGCGACGGCTAAGCGGTTGTCCTGAGTCTGGTCCCAGGATTCCCGCATCCGGCTCAGCAAGAATACTTCATAGTCCATGGAAACGCCGAAGAGGATGCAAAACATCACGATCGGTAAGGATGCCTCGGTAAATCCGAGCGGCGAGAAACGCAACAGCGAGCTGAAGTGTCCCTCCTGGAACACGAAAACGAGTGCACCGTAACTCGCGGTAAGGCTCAACACGTTGAGAATGATCGCCTTGAGCGGGAGAAAGACCGAGCGGAGGAGAAGGAAGAGCACGATGTAGGTCGCCAGAATGACCGTCGAGGCAGCCAAGGGAAACTCACTGTACATTCGATCGACGACATCGACGATTTCCGCTGTGCCGCCATCGACCCAGAGCTTCAACCCTGGACCGGGATCCATCGCGCGGATGTCATGCAGGAGAGCCTTCGCGCGATCACTGGCTGGCAGTGCGTCGGTGTACACGTAAATTGCCGTGAGATGATCCCCAGCAAGCTCCCGGTACACGCGCTGCAGCAGTGGCTCGGGAATCCGCTCCGGATCAGCGTACAGAAGCTGGTATTGGGCGAGACTGATGCGCGGGTCGATGGTCACGATGCTGGTGACCTTGGTCACCCGCGGATCCGCCGCGAGCCGGCGAGTGAAGTCGTAGAGGGAAGCTAGTGTCTGAGGATCGTTGACGGGACGCTCGGTTTCGACCGCGATGACGATCGGTGAGAGTTCCCCATCGCCGAACGCGCGGCGAAAGGTCTCCAATGCCTGGCGGGAGGGAGTCGAGGTGGGCAGGATGGTCGCATCGGGCGAGCTGAGTTCGACGTGGCGGAAGGGAAGTCCGAGGAGAACCAGCAGGGCAACGACCGGTAGCGCAACTTGCCAGGGTCGCTGCATGACGAACTCGGTGATCCAGTGCCAGAAGCGTCCGGTCTCGGTACCGCGACGAATGACGCGGAGTGCATCGATCCGGCGCCCCAGGATGCCGAGGACAGCGGGCAGGAGCGTCAAGCTGGCACTCACGGCAACCAGCACCACGAGCATGCCAGCGATGCCGACCGAGCGCATGAAGAGGAATTCGAAAAAGCCGAGGCCGGAGAGTCCGATCAGGACCGTCAGTCCGGAGAAGAAGACCGCTCGCCCCGCAGTCGCCGTCGTGCGGGCCACTGCATCCGCGAGATCGTGCGAGGCAAGTTCCTCGCGGAAGCGACTGACGAGAAACAGGGAGTAATCGATCGAGAGGCCCAGGCCGAGAAGGGAGGCAACGTTGAGCGTGAAGATCGAGAGTTCCGTCAGGTGCGTCAGTCCGTAGACGATACCGAGAACCAGCGCCACCGTCACGCCACCGATGAAGAGGGGAACCGCAGCAGCGACAGCGCTACCGAAGACGAAGAGCAAGGCGGCTAACGCGAACGGAAAAGCGATCAACTCGGCTCGCCGAAGATCCCGCTCGGTCACACGCTCCAGGTCTGCATAGAAGGCGGGAGCGCCTGCCAGTTGGACCTGGAGATCGGTTCGGATGATCGCTTCTTGAATCTCGTCGAGGACCCGCTGTGCTTCTTCCGGTTGCAAGTCCAATTCGATGACCGCGTAGGCGAGTGAACCATCCGGCGCGATTTGGCTCGGGTTTTCGGTGAACCAGCGAATGCCAGTCACATGGGGAATCGAGGGAACAGCGCTCAGGGCGCGCTGAGCTTGCTCGACGAAGGTGGGATCGGAGGGAGACAGCGTCGGATGCGAGAAGAGGACGAGCAGCGAACTCGGACTGTAGCCAGGAATCCGCTCGCGCAGGAGTTCGCGCGTCCGGGCAGCTTCCGTGTGCGGGCTGGAAAAACCACCGACTTCGAGTCGACCAGTCACGCGGGGTAAGGTGGGAAGAACTGCCAGAACAACGACGAGCCAGAGTGCGAGCACGAACCAGCGGTAGCGAAAGGAAAATCGACCGATGCGCTCGAACACCATTCTCCCTCCTGGGCACGGGGCTACCCGTGCCGGATGAGTTGTACCAAAGCCCCGGACGGGGAAACAGCTTGGTCAAGATGGGGCGATGAGGCGGTGCGGCGTGCGCTCGGCGTAGAGGTCGGCGATGTCGTGCAGCTGATCGACGAGCCAACGGCGGAGATCATGCTCGACGACGTGACGGCGCAACTGTTCGGCCCGCCAGGCCCGTTCTGCGGCAGGCATTGTCAGCCCCTGCCAGAGGGCCTCCGCTGTGCCTTCGATATCCGTGGGCGAGACGGTCAATGCCCACTGCCCGAGTTGCTGGTATGCTCCGGCCCCTTCCGAGAGGATGAGGACTCCATTGCGCTCGTTGAGCAGCGCTCCCTCCTTGGCTACCAGATTCATGCCGTCGAAGATCGCATTGACCAAAAGCACGTCGTAGAACTTCATCGCAGCGAGCGCTCGGGGATAGTCGTCACCGACGAAGAGGTGCACAGGCTCCCAGTGGATGCCCTCGATCTCCGCAGCGTTCGCGTACTTGGCGTTGATGCGGCCGACAACTGCATTCATCTCGTCGAGGTAGTTGATGTATTCAGCAACCTCCATCCGTGTCGGGACGAGAAAAGCGAGAAAGTTGACGCGCCCGATCAACTCGGGGTGCTTTTCGAGCAAGCGGTCGTACGCCAGGAAGCCGCGCACCACGTTCTTGCTCGGTTCGGCTCGATCGACCCGGATGATGGTGTATTCGTTGCGGAACGCCTCGAGGTGTTCACGATGCCGGCGGGCATCTTCGCTTTCGGCGACGGCCCGGACCAGTTCGGGGTCGATCGAGATCGGATAGACGCGGACGCGGGTCGTATGCCCGCGATAGGTCACTTCGCGCCGCCGATAGTCGACTTCTGCCTCTGGCAGATTCGCATCGACCGTATTGAGGAAGCTCCGGGCGTGGCGGGGCGTTTGGAATCCGACGATATCGTTGGCCAGCAGTCCCTCGCAGATTGCACGCCGCATGGGAAGTGGGAGCAATCGCCAGTAGTCCTGGTCTGGCCACGGGATATGGACGAAGTGGTGCAGGAGCAGGTCAGGGCGCAACTCGCGGATGAAGGTCGGGGTGAGGTAAAGGTGATAGTCCTGCAAGAGCACGATGGGTTCGCGTGGGGCCGCCGCTGCGGCGGCCACCACCTCTTCAGCGAAGAGTCGATTGACTGCAACGTATCCCTCGTGCCAGGCTTGCCAGGTCTCGTGGTCGATGTCGGGCGCGCGAGGAGTATCCCAAAGATAATGCTGCAGGAACCAGAGCAAGGGATTGGCGATCCGGTTGTAATAGCCATGGTAGGCTTCGGTATCGGGAACGACGAAGCGAAGTCGGAAACCAGGCAGATCCGGTATCGTGAGGAGCGCTTCTCGCCGTTGCCGCATTTCCTCCGCGATGACGCGATCAGTGGGAGTCATCGCGCAGGCCACCCAAATGGCTTCGGCGAAGCGTGCTGCGGCGCTCATAGCAGTAATGACTCCGCCTGTGCCCCGCTTCGTGGTGATCTCGCCATCGTTGGTCTGGTGGAACTCGACCGGCCCGCGGTTGGAGACGATGATCAAGGTCGAGCGCTCGAGGAGCTCGCGCGCGTAGTCGGGGAGCTGCACGTCCAGCTGACCATCCCGGTGCTGCCCCGCTCGCTGGTGTGCCATCGTTGTCCTCCCCTCTGGTCGTCCCAGCTGTGGTCCGTGGCCAAGTCATGGAGACGTCGTTCCTGGACCGATCGTCGTTCCGACCGCTCCACGGCGACGCATGCTGGTCGGTAGCTAGCCAGATCGTAACATACCCGTCAGCCCGTCTGCCGGTGGCGCGGGTTGGTCGTGGGTCCACGCTCACTGGGTGCCTGCCGTGCCTCGACGTGGGGCTGTCCGAGACAAAATGAGCGACCTGGAACATTCCAGGTCGCTCCAGAATCGTTGGACTCGCGGTGCGGTTACTTCACTTCGAGCTTACCGACCATGCCGAGTTCCTTGTGCCCCGGAACCGTGCACCAGAAATCGTAGGTGCCAGCCTGGCTCGGTGCCGTGAAGGTGAAGTCGAGCGACTTGCCGGGATCGACCAGCGAAGAAGTCGTCGGATTGATCTGGTCGCAGTGGAAGTCGTGCTGCAGCGTCCCAGCGTTCTTGAGGGTCACGGTCACGCTGGCACCCGGTGAGACAGTGATGGTGGACGGGTTGTATTTGTATTCGCTCATCTCGATCGTGATCTTGCCACCGCCGCCACCGCTGGTTCCACCGCCACCACCGCCACCACCACAGGCAGCCAGAAGCATACTCACGGCCGGGACTGCAATCGCCACTGCACCGGCCCGTCGCATGAAGCCGCGTCGCGTGAGTCGCTCGGTCGCGTCTCGACGCATGATTCGAGCCTCCTCACTCCGCAAGAGCCGCTCCAACGACTCTTGCACCATCACTCCGCCTGTTCCCACAGTGGAGCCGTGCTCGGGCACAGCTCCTGCAGAGAGTATGCCAAAGCGGTCGCAGACAGCGGACTGCGACGTACACTTCGTCAAATTTTTCCTGACAACGGTTGTGGAGTCACCCAGGCTGCGTATCGATCGTGACGAAACTGTATCCACGCTCCTGGAGAGCTGCGATCAGCTGCGGGAGTGCAACGGCATCGGTCGACTGTGCACCGACATGAAGGAGCACGATGGCACCCGGTTGTGCTGCCGCCAGAACGCGCGTGACGACCTCTTCGGGCGGAATGCCGCGCCAGCCGAGGGAATCGACTGTCCACATGACGACGACGCTGTAACCGAGTTCCGGGAGGAGGGTAAGGAGTGCCTCGTCGTAATCCCCGTAGGGTGGCCGAAAGTAGGGGCGCATGGTGGTTTCGCTGCCCGAGACGGCAGCGACTTCCTGCTCGGCTCTTCGGATTTCGGCTGCGCGCTGGTCGACCGACAACGGTGGAGATCCGGTCGAGCGACCGGTGAAGGAGGGGTGCGTATCGGAGTGATTGATGAGGCGATGTCCTTCACGGAGCATGCGCGCGACGAGGTCGGGATTCGCCCGGGCCCAAGCTCCCGTCATTCCGAAAGTGGCACGGATGCCGTGGCGAGCCAGTTCGTCGAGAATCTCCTCCGCGTAACCACGGTCGGCCCCGCAGTCGAAGGTAAGGGCGATGACCGCCTGAGTGGTCTCCAACCGTGTGATGACGCGTGCGACCGATTGCACCGGAAGGGAGGTAGGGGTGGGGGACGATAGCGACGGTGAAGTGGGCGTGGCGAGTGGCGTCGGTTCGATGGGTGAGATCGGTGGAGGTGGAGTCGGGTTCGGTGTCGGGAACGGTGTCGGTCGGGGCAACGGTACCGGTGATGCGATCGGGGTGGTCGCGGCCGTCGGAGCGGACTCGGTAGGCGATGGGGTTGCGGTTCCTGTTGGCTCGGTGACGGTCGGGTAGATGGCTGGCCCTCGACAAGCTAGGCCGACGACCAGCCAGATGAGCAGAATGCCCGAGAGACCGAGCAGGGGACGTCGTCTGATCACCAGATCCCTAAGGCGTCTTTTGCCTCTTCGCTCATCATGTCCGGTGTCCAGGGCGGGCTCCAGACGAGATTGACCTCCACGTTGCCGAGATCGGGGAGATCGCGGAGTGCGTAATTCACCTCCTCGGTCAGGATCGGCCCCAGAGGGCAGCCGAACGTGGTCAACGTCATCGTGATCAGTACGTCCGTCTTGCCGTCCTCCCGGTCGATGAGATCGATGCCATAGATCAATCCCAAGTTCACCACATCGACGCCGAGCTCAGGGTCGATGACCTGCTTCAGACGCTCGCGGACATCATCTTCGGTGAACTTCGCCATCTCGCCTCCTTCTGTTGTGGGATCGCCGAACAAGCGGCGCGCGAGGTCGTCGGATCGCTTCTGCATCGGGTCGCGTCCCTTCGTACCGATCAAGTCGGCCATTCGTTGAGGCCATAGGCGGCTGCTTTGAGTACTTTCAGGCTGAGCAGAGCGCACTTGCGCCGCGCCGGACTGATGGGGACACCGAGCTCTTCGAGAAGATCCTGAGCTCCCAGCTGTTTGACCTCCTCGAGCGTTTTCCCTTTCACCATTTCGGTCAAGATCGACGCCGCAGCCTGACTGATCGCGCAACCACGGCCGGTAAAGCGAATGTCGGCGATCCGGTCGTTCTCCAGCTTGAGATCGATGCGGATCCGATCACCGCACAGCGGATTGGAATCCTCGAAAGTGCGGTCCGGTCGTTCCAGGGTCCCGTAGTTCCGGGGATGCTGGTAATGGTCCAGGATGTGCTCGCGGTAAAGTTCGGCCACAGCCTCTCCTCCAGTCAGCCGCTCACCCCGCGACGCCGAAAACGCGACGTACCTCGCGGAGTGCCTCGATGAGGCGATCCACGTCGTCCTCGGCATTGTAAAGGTAGAAACTGGCGCGCGTCGTCGCCACGACGCCGAGGCGCCGCATCAAGGGTTGCGTGCAATGGTGGCCAGCGCGGACAGCGATCCCGTGCTGATCGAGCACGGCGGCGACGTCATGGGGATGGACGTCGCCGATCGTGAAGCTGATGACACCGCTTCGATCATCACCGACCGGCCCATAGAGCCGGATGCCCGGAATTTCCTCCAAGCGGGGGAGAGCGTAGGCCAGCAGAGCTCGCTCGTGTTGCCGTATGGCTGCCATCCCGATCGACTCCAGATAGTCGATCGCGGCTCCCAGGGCGACCGCGTCAGCCACGCTCGGTGTTCCAGCCTCGAAGCGGGCTGGTACGTCACCTGGTGAAAAACCGTCGGTCGTGACCGTGCGGATCATGCCACCGCCACCGAGGAATGGTGGCAAGCTGGTAAGCAAGTCGTAGCGGGCCCAGAGAACGCCGATCCCGAATGGCGCGAGCATCTTGTGGCCGGAAAATGCCAGGAAATCGGCTCCGAGTTCGCGGACGTTGACCGGTAGATGAGGAACGCTCTGTGCACCATCGACCAGCACGAGTGCACCGGTACGGTGGGCGAGACGAACGATCTCCGGGATGGGATTGATGGTCCCCAGTGCATTCGAAACGTGCGTCACAGCGACCAGCTTGACCGGATATGCGTCCAGTAGCTCCTCAAGTTGATCGAGTCGGAGCCGGCCGTGCTCGTCGATATCGACGAAGCGGACGATGATTCCGCGCTCGACGGCGAGCTGATGCCAGGGGACGATATTCGAGTGGTGCTCGAGGATCGTCGTCACGATGACGTCTCCTGGCTGGAGCGCGGTGGTACCCCATGTTCTGGCCACCAGGTTGATCGCCTCCGTCGTATTGCGGACGAAGACGACCTCTTGCGCGCGGCTAGCGCCGATGAAGCGCGCGACTTTGGCGCGCGCTTCCTCATAGAGGACCGAGGCCTCCTCGCTCAACTCGTAGATGCCGCGGTGAATGTTGGCGTTGCTCGTACGATAGAAGCCAGCGAGCGCCTCGATGACGCTCACTGGCTTCTGTGAGGTTGCCGCGCTATCGAGATACACGAGGGGTCTGCCGCCGCGAACCGTCCGCTGGAAGATCGGGAAATCCCCTCGGATCCGCTCGATGTCGAGTGGCTGCGTTCCAGTGAACGACGTCATAGCCCGATTTTCCGCGCAATCGCTGCCCGTACGGTCTCCTGTACCTCCGTCACGGGCACCCGCTCGATCACCTCATCGAAGAAGCCATCGACGATCAGCTTTACCGCTTCTGGTCGGCTGATGCCTCGGCTCATCAAGTAGAAAATATACTCCTCTTCCACTTGGCCGACAGTGGCACCATGCGTGCAACGCACGTCATTGGCGCCGATTTCGAGGTTCGGAATCGTATCGGCCCGAGCGGTCGGGGAAAGGATCAAGTTGCGGTTTGCTTGGTATGCGTCGGTGCGCTGGGCCTGCGGGAAGACCTTGATCAGCCCGCTGAAGACGGTGCGGGCCCGATCCTTGAGCGCTCCCTTGTACAGGAGGTCGCTCGACGCATAGGGCGCGACATGCCACTGGCGTGTCTGGTGATCGAGATGCTGCGCATCGTCGGCGAAGTAGAGCCCGAGCATTTCGGCAGTCGCCCCAGGTCCCACGAGATTGCTGGCGATGAATGCCTTGCTCAGCCGCGAGCCGAGACTGACGTTCAGCGTGTTGACGGTCACGTCCTGCCGCAAGAGGGCTCGTTGTGTCGTGAAGTTCCAGACGCTCCGCCCCCAGTCCTGCAGCTGGATGTAGCGAACCTGTGCACCCTCGCCGGTGATGATCTCGACGACATTGGAGGCGATCAACGGCTCCTCGACGGTGGGAGAAGCCCAGGTGTCGATCAGAACGACGCTGGCTCCTGGTTCAGCGACGAGAAGCGTGTGCGCGAAGATCGCCGAGCCCGGCGTTTCCGCCCAGACGAAACTGCGCAGCGGGAGAGCGACCTCCACCCCCTCCGGGACGTACAGAAAGGTTCCGCCGCTCCAAAAGGCACCGTGCAGCGCTGCGAACTTGTTGTCTTCCGGCTTCACCGCTTCGGTCATGAAGATTCGCTGGAGGAGTTCCGGCATGTCGCGCGCTGCGGTCAAGAGATCGGTAAAGACGACGCCCTCGGCAGCGAGCTGCGGATCGAGCTGGGTAAAGACAACGGAGCTATCGACCTGCACCAGAAGCCCGGATCGCAAGGCGGCATCGCCCAGGATCTCGAAGAGAGCGGATGGGAGCACGTCTGGCCCGCTCACTCGCTGGCCGACCCCGGCGAAGGGCACGACTTGATCGATCGGAAGGCGCCGAATGTCGGTCCGTCGCCATTCCTCGTCGGTCCGGCTGGGCATCGGCGTCCGTTCGTAGATCTCCCAGGCGGCGAGACGCCGTTCTCGCAACCAGGCTGGCTCGTCGAGGAGGTGCGAAAGTTCCTCGACTGCCTCACGCGTGAAGCCTCGTGTTCGTTCTGCGACCCTCGTGCTCATGATCTCCCCTCAGGTGACGGTGCGGCGGTCTGGACCGAGCCAGACCGCCTGCGTCTCATCCGACTGAACCTTCCATCTCGAGCGCGATCAGCCGGTTCAGCTCCACCGCGTACTCCAGCGGCAGTTCCTTCGTGATCGGCTCGATGAAGCCGTTGACGATCATGCTCATCGCCTCGGCTTCGGTGAGCCCCCGACTCTGCAGGTAGAAGAGCTGTTCCTCGGCCACCTTGCTCACCGTTGCCTCATGACCGATCGACACCTGCTCCTCTTCGATCTCCATATACGGGTAGGTATCCGTGCGGCTCTGCTCGTCGAGCAGGAGCGCGTCGCACACCACGTTGGCGCGCACATGGTGGGCGCCGCGATGCACCTTGACCAAACCGCGGTAACTGGCCCGGCCAGTCCCTTTGGAGATCGACTTGGAGATGATCTGGGATGAGGTGTACGGTGCGACGTGCACCATCTTGCCGCCGGCATCCTGGTGCTGACCATCACCAGCGAAGGCGACCGAGAGTACTTCACCGCGGGCGCCCGGCTCCATCAACCACACTGCTGGGTACTTCATGGTGACCTTGGAGCCGAGATTCCCATCCACCCACTCCATGGTGGCATCACGGTACGCGGCTGCTCGCTTGGTCACGAGGTTGTACACGTTCTTCGACCAGTTCTGGATGGTCGTGTACCGGCAGCGTGCACCTTCTTTGACGATGATCTCGACGACTGCGCTGTGCAGCGAGGCAGCGCTGTAAATCGGAGCGGTGCAACCTTCCACGTAGTGGACGTAGGCACCAGGCTCGACGATGATGAGCGTGCGCTCGAACTGCCCCACGTTCTCGGCATTGATGCGGAAGTAGGCCTGGAGCGGTACGTCGACCCGCACCCCCTCGGGGACATAGACGAAGGAGCCACCCGACCAGACGGCCGAGTTGAGGGCAGCGAACTTGTTGTCGTTTGGTGGCACGATAGTCCCGAAGTACTGCTTGACCAGGTCCGGATATTCGCGGACGGCCGTGTCCATATCGCAGAAGATCACGCCGAGCCGCTTGAGTTCCTCGCGGAGCGAGTGGTAGACGACCTCCGACTCGTACTGGGCGCCGACTCCAGCGAGGAAACGCCGCTCGGCTTCCGGAATACCCAACCGATCGAACGTGCGGCGGATATGCTCGGGCAGTTCCTCCCAGCTCGTACCCTGTCGCTCGGTTGGTTTGATGTAATAGACGATCTCGTCGAAGTTCAGTTCGGACAGGTCCGCGCCCCAGGTCGGCATCGGGCGCCGCAGAAAGTATTCGAGTGCCTTGAGCCGGAACTCGCGCATCCACTCCGGCTCATTCTTGATCCAGGAGATCTGCTCCACGACCTCCCGATCGAGGCCCTTGCGGGCTTTGAAGACATACTGCTCGGGGTCGCGGAACCCGTACTTTTCGGCGTACTCGCTTCCCAATCGCTTGAGTTCGACTTCTGGTGTCGTCATGGCACGTTCCTCCTTATGGTACGGCTCGGTCAGGAGGCCGCTTCCGCGAACTGTTCCTTGACCCAGTCGTACCCTTTCTCTTCGAGTTCTTCAGCCAGTTCCGGCCCACCGGAGACAGCGATCTTACCGTCCAGCATGACGTGCACATAGTGTGGGCGGATGTAGTTCAAGATGCGCTGATAGTGCGTGATGACCAGCAGGGCCATATTCGGGTTGAAGAGACGGTTCACACCTTCGGAGACCGTGCGCAGCGCGTCGATGTCGAGACCAGAGTCGGTCTCGTCCAGCACGGCGAACTCCGGCTCGAGCATCGCCATCTGCAGGATTTCGGCTCGCTTTTTCTCGCCACCCGAGAATCCCTCGTTGAGGTAGCGCGAAGCGAAGCTCTCATCCATGCGGAGCATCTCGAGCTTTTCCCGGAGCAATCGACGGAACTCCCGGGGGCTGAGGGCCTTGTCCTCACCGAGACGCGCCTTGCGCACCGAATTGACCGCCAGGCGCAGGAAGTTGGCCATGGTCACGCCAGGGATAGCGGTCGGGTACTGGAAGGCCAGGAACATGCCCATCCGTGCGCGCTCGTCGGGCGGGAGCTCGAGAACATTTTCGCCCTTGTACAGGATGCGTCCTTCATAGACCTCATAGTTGGGATGCCCAGCGATCACGTAGGCCAGGGTGCTCTTGCCGGAACCGTTGGGTCCCATCAAGGCGTGAATCTCACCCCGCTCGATCACCAGGTTCACCCCGCGCAGGATCTCTTTCCCCTCGATGCCCGCGCGCAGGTTTTCGATCACGAAAAGCGGCGTGTGTTCGGTCATGCTGTTGCGTCCCTCCTTCGTTCCGTCGACTCCGTCGGTCACCGATTTACTCTACCATGTCGTTTCGAAACTCGATCTGCATCATCCCCCTTCCACCGCCAAACACGGTTCAGCTCAGCGCCGACCAGCCCGTGCTTCCTGCACAGTGCGGTCGCGCTTCTCCTGGCAGGATGGACAGATCCCGGCAAAGACTGTTTGATGATCGAGAATCTCGAACCCGGTCTTCTCGGCAGCCACCTGGCGAGCGAGCAACGCGGTCGGTACTTCGACATCGACAAGCTCGCCGCATACCACGCAGTGTACGTGGTCGTGGCGATCGGTCCGGCGATCGAACCGGCTGGCATTGTCCCCGAACGGAAATTCTTGAATCAAGCCGTGCTTGGCCAAAAGGTGCAGCGTCCGGTACACCGTCCCATAGGCAATGGTCGGGTACTTGCGCCGCACCCGCTCATAGATCTCAGCCGCAGTGAGGTGCCGTTCCGCATTCTGCACTTCGGCCAAGATCGCCATCCGTTGCGGTGTCATTCGAAAACCGGCCGGGATCATGATCGGCGACTCACTCCCATGTGAGAATGATTCTCGTTCTCACCTGTGCTATACCTTACCGCGTCACTCGGGATTCGTCAACCATCGAAGGGGTCGAGATGGACAAACAGGAGCTGATGGAGCAGATCGTCGAGCACTACCGCCGGCCACGTCACCGCCACGCTCTGCTGGATGCCGATGTGGTGATGCCTGGGGGCAATCCAGGCTGCGGCGATATCGTCACCATCTATCTCAAGGTCGACGAGCAGGGGCACCTGATCGCGGAGGCTTCGTTCGAAGGCGAGGGGTGTACGATCAGCCAAGCAGCGGCGGATATCCTGCTCGACGTCGTGAATGAAGAGCGATGGACGCTCGAGCAGGTTCTGGAAGCCGACTACCACTTGATGGAAGAGCTCATCGGCGAGGAGGCAGTCAAGCTCCGGCCCCGCTGCGCGACACTGGCCCTCGGAACGCTCAAAGCGGCGGTCACCAAATACTTGCGCGACCAGCTGCGTCGCGAGGCCGGTCTCGAGGTGGTCGAACGGGAGAACGAGCGCTTCGGCATCGTGACCGGAGAGCTGCCATCGGCTGAGGCATCGCACAGCTAGTTCGTCGAGCGTCGCTCGCGTCGGAGTTCCTCGACGAAGGCTGCCAGATGCTCGCGGAGCTGCGGGCCGAAGCCGGACACCGTCACGAGCGTCGCTCTACCGCGACCGACGTTGGGCTGGACCAGGATCTCAGCCGTCACGCGCGGGAGAACCCCTTCGCGTTTGCCGATGACGTACACCTGATTGGGGCGACCAGTCCTCCCTGCGCGATAACCGCGTGCGGTGAAGTACGCGATGGCACGTTCCAGTACCGCGTCTGGACTGGCACGAGTCACGACGCGGCGCTGGAAGGTGGTGCGCGTCATCTCGACGGTCAACTGCTCGCGTGCGGTCGCGGTTTCGGCGTCGTCACGCTGTTTCTCGTCCATCGTCGCGGCTGCTGTCTCCCAGCAAATGAGTCCCGCGCTTCAATGGTACGCGGTGCGCGTGCTCAGAAGCGGAGTGGCTGGCCAGCAGCCATCGCCCGGACGAGACGGCGGCAGGCCTCGGCGTCGGCGGCTGCCCGATGCACGCCGGGGTGCGGGATGCCGAGGCGTTGGAGCGCTTCGCTCAAGCGATGGTAGTTGCGCCAGGATTCGGTCGGCGGTGGGCCGGCGTACTCGGCGAAGCGGCGCATGGCGCAGTCCCACGACAGCTCGGGCAAGCGGAGGCCATAGCATCGGCAGGTTTGCTCGATCAAGCGGCGATCGAATGGTGCGTTGTAGGTCACGATCAGCCTCGCGCGACCGAAGATCACTCGGAGTTCACGGTAAACGACCGGCCACTCGGGTGCATGGGCGAGATGCGCCTCACTCAGCCCATGCACCCGCAGTGCGGCCGGATCGATAGGGCAGCTCGGCTTGACCAATGTCTCCAGTAGAACGTTCCCGTGCGTGTCCAAGACGGCGAGTTCGATGACCTGGTCTTGGCTTCCGATGCCGGTCGTCTCCGTATCCAGGATCACGACCCCGGAACTGGAGCAGATGGCTCGCGCCCACGCCTGGGCGCATCGTCGCCTGTCCACACGCTGCGATCTCCTCACTCGAGGACGAGCTGCTCGCCGGGTTGCAACACGACGCAGCGAGCGCTGGTCTGCTCCTCGACCGCTTTGGCGAAGGCGTGCGGATCCTGCTCGATCAACGGGAACGTGTTGTAGTGACAGGGGACCACGACTTTGGGAGCGAGCAGTTTGACCGCTTTGACCGCATCGACTGGTCCCATCGTGAAATGATCGCCGATCGGCAAGGCGGCCAGATCGAGTCCCTCTTCGCCGATCAGGGCCATGTCGCCGAAGAGGCAGGTGTCACCGGCGAAGTAGAGCGTCTTACCGCCCATGCGAACGACCAAGCCAGCGGGAACCCCGGGGGCCAGGAACTGCTCGCCGTAACTCGAGGTGTGCCAAGCCGGAACGAGCTTGACTGTCCCGCCGTCAAATCGGACCGTTCCACCGTGATTGGCGGGGATCGCCTCCGCACCCTGCTGCTGGAGAAAGCTGGCCAGTTCGAAGGTAGCGATCACTGGTGCCTTGGTTCGCTTCGAGAGCGCGAGCGCATCGCCGACGTGGTCGGCATGAGCGTGCGTGAGCAGGATGGCCACCGGATGGAGTTCATCGGGTTTCGCAGCAGCGCGTGGGTTGCCGGTGAGGAACGGATCGATGACGACCTGCTTGCCCTCGGCTTCGACCGCAAACGCAGCGTGCCCGAGGTACCGTACGGTCACCGCCATGGTGGCTGTCCCTCCCTTCGTCCCGGTCTGGTCCGTCGCTTCCTAGAATACTGCGTCCGCTGCCTTCCAGGCGATCCGGCCGTCGACGACTGTCAGGAGGGTATGGAGGGTCGGGAGTTCCTCCGGATCGATCGCGAGCGGATCGCGATCGACGACGAGGAGATCGGCCAGGAAGCCTGGTGTGATCCGACCCCGCTGGTGCTCCTCGAAGCTGGCATACGCGCCGCCAGCAGTGTAGAGGCGAATGGCTTCCAGGACAGTTACCCGCTGCTCGGGACCGAACGGTTCTCCGGTCAGTGTCTGACGCAGCACTGCTGCTCGGATACCCACCCAAGGATCGGGCGAGATCACCGGTGCATCGGAGCTGAATGCGACGGCGATTCCTCGTTCGAGCCAGGCACGCGTCGGGTAGGCCAGAGCGAGCCACTCCTCACTGAAGTTGCGCCGATAGGCATCACCGAGATAGTAACCGAATGCCGGTTGCGGCACAGCGACGACACCGAGACGGGCCATGCGCTCCAAAAGATCAGGGCGGAGCATGCCACAGTGCTCGATCCGCCAGCGACGGTCGTGGATCGGATGAGCCTGGAGAGCGCGCTCGTAGGCGGTGAGGACCATCTCGATCGCTCGATCACCGATGGCGTGCGCTGCTGCCTGCGCTCCGAGCCGGGCCACTCGTCGGAAGGCCTCGTCGAGTTGGTCCTGCGTGTAGTACGCGAGCCCGTAATTGTCTGGTTCCTCAGGGTACGCGATGCTCATGGCTGCCGTACGGGCACCACCGGCTCCGTCCTGAAAGAGCTTGAAGGGACCGATGCGCAGCCAGGCGTCCCCGAACCCGCTGCGGAGTCCGAGGCGCTCCGCTGGTTCCAGGAGATGGTCGATGAGCAGCATGATGCGTGCCCGTACGGGTAATTCGCCGCGCTGGTGCAGGTTCTGGTAGGCCAGGAGTTCCTCCGGACGACTGATCCCGGCCTCGGTGACGCTGGTGATCCCCAGCGCGAGGAAACGGTCACCGGCTCGCCGGAGTGCTTGCTCCAGATCGCGGACGGTCGGCTCGGGTACGAGACGTCGGACGAGTTCTTGGGCTCGTTCCTGGAGGAGACCGGTCGGCTCACCAGTCTCGTCGCGCACGATCCTGCCGCCTTCCGGATCAGGTGTCTCCCGTGTGATACCGGCACGCGCGAGTGCCGCGCTGTTGGCGACCAGCATGTGGCCACAGGTGCGGATGACGATGGTCGGCCGGTTACCCGTGACGCGATCGAGTTCCCAGCGCGTGGGGTGTCGCTGAACGTCCAGCCGCGTGTCGTCGTACCCTCGGGCGAGCAGCCAGCGGTCGGGAGGCAGTTCCTGCGCAGCCTTGCGGATTTCATCGAGGAGCCGCTCCAGCGTCGGGGCGGCAACCGGCGAAACATCGACCCACTCGAGAGACAGCCCGAGACCGAGCGGATGACAGTGAGCATCGTCGAAACCGGGCAAGACCGTGGCACCCCCGAGGTCGAGAACTCTGGTCTGGGCCGTACGGTAGCCGAGGATCTCCGGATCGTCACCGATAGCCAGGATGCGACCGTGGCTCATCGCGACTGCCCGAGCGCGTGGCTGCGCCGGGTCGAGCGTCAGGATGTTGGCATTGTGGAGGATCAGGTCACACACCATGGGCGCATGCTCCCTTTCTGTCCGTCACGCTGCGCCAGGACGAGCATAGACGATCCGTCCCCCGACGATGGTGTAATCGACGCGGACGCGACCGAGTTCCTCCGGCTGTACCGAACGAAGATCGGTCTCGAGCACCACAACGTCGGCGAGCTTTCCGGGCTCGAGCGTCCCCTTGATCCGTTCCTCGAACGATGCATAGGCACCGTTCAGCGTGTAGACGCGGATGGCCTCTTCCAGCGTGATGCTTTCCTCGGGCCAGAGGACGTTCCCAGCAGCATTCCGGCGCGTGACCATCGTTTGGATGCCCAGCATGGCATTGGGCGAACAGACAGGTGTATCGCTGCTGGCTGCCGCGACGATACCGCGATCGAGGAACGTGCGCAGCGCATAGGCGTACCGAAGCCGCTCGTGCCCGAGGCCGCTCAGGTAGACCTCCTGGAAGTCGTACAGGAAGGTCGTTCCGGGAATCGGGACAGCGCCGAGCCGAGCGATGCGATCGACGAGATCCGGACGCAGGATGCTGCAGTGCTCGATCCGGTGACGGTGATCAGGGCGTGGCTGCCGGCGCAGCGCCTCTTCGAAGGCATCGAGCAGGAGCTCGATAGCAGCGTCCCCGATGGCATGAGCACAGCACTGAAAACCGGCACAGTGGGCCTCGACGATCTTTCGCTTCATCGTGTCTGGCTCGTCCATCCAGAGCCCGAGCGTGTCGCGATCCAAGTACGGTTGGGACATCCGTGCGGTGCGGCCACCGATACTCCCGTCGAGGAAGAGCTTGGCTGGCCCGATGCGCAACCAGGCGTCTCCGAACCCCGTGCGGAGACCGAGTTCCCGGCAAGGCTCGAGGAGATCGTTGATGAGGATCATCAGCGATGTCCGGACGGGAAGGGTACCGCGCTGGGCGAGCGATTGATAGGCGAGGAACTCCTCGGCGCGGCGGATGCCTGCTTCTTGGACGCTGGTCACGCCGAAGCTGAGGAAGGTTTCGCCGGCCAATCGGATGGCCTCGGCCAGATCTTCGACACTCGGCTGCGGGAGACGAGCGCGAACCAGCTGGAGCGCCGCTTCGCGGACCACTCCGGTCGGCTGACCGTCTGGTCCGCGATCGATCGTCCCACCCGGAGGGTCAGGAGTCTCTGGGCCGATCCCAGCGATGGCGAGGGCGAGGCTGTTGGCGACGCCGATGTGGCCGCAGGCGCGGATGAGCAGCACAGGATGACGCTGGGTCGCCCGGTCGAGGTCGTCGCGGGTCGGGTGCCGTCCTTCCGCCAGGTGTGCCTGATCGTAACCACGTGCGACGATCCAGGTTCCGGGCTCTTGACTGGCTGCACGCTGAGCGATGCGTTGCACGATCTCCTCGATCGACCGGTTGGGTGGCGTGCGGGCATCGACTTCGCGCAGGCTCATTCCGAGCGCGATCGGGTGGCAATGGGCGTCGTTGAACCCGGGCGTCACGGTCCGGCCCTGCAGATCGATGACCTCGGTCGCTGGTCCAACGAAGTGGTGGACGACTCGTTCCGCGCCGACAGCGAGGATCCACTCGCCACGCAGTGCGATCGCTTCCGCGACAGGCGTGTGTGGCGAAGCAGTCAGCACGGTGCCGTTCACTAGAACGATATCGGCATGCATCGGCTTTCTCCATCCTCCCGTCAGGTGCAGACGAGCACAGGAAACGAATCCAAGCTATGGCTGGCCAGTGTGCTCCGGAGCTGGTATCGAGCTGGGACGGGCCACGCTCCCGAACGCATACGGGTCATCCGAGGGTGTCGCAACGATTTCTTCCAGCATTTCGCATGACGCATCACGATCACCTTGCATCAGAGCGAAGCCGCAGAGGATCGTGTCCTCACGACTCGGTCGATGACGTGGCCGACTGGTCGAGGTCGCGTTCCCGCTCGCGCCACCAGAGAGCGACATGGTCGGCGCGGGCGATCCACACGTCACCGAGTGTCACGACGAAATCCAGGAAGCGTGCCAGCGCCCGCGAGGGGCCCGGACGGCCAGTGATCCACGGATGCACGGTGAGGCACATGAGCTTGCCCTCGGCGCGCACCACCGCGAAGTCCTCTTCCCAGAACTCGGCCACGAGGCGCGGTGGCAACGCTTGCTCGATGAAGAAGGTGTAATCGTCCCACCAGCGAGACGGTGGAAGCTGAATGATCGGTTCGCGTGTCGGATCCGGGCGCTGCACTACCGGCAGGTCACCGAGTGCCACGTCCATGTTCCACTGAAAGCCGAGCTCCTGGAGGAGCGGGACCGTATCCGGGGTCGAGTGCCAGAAAGGGGACTTGTGACCGACCGGGACGGTGCCGGTGAGCGTAGCGAGGTACTCGCGCGTCCGGATCAGATCTTCGCGCTGCTCTTCTCTCGTCATTCGCGTGTAGATCTGGTGATCCCAACCGTGGGTTGCGATCTCGTGTCCGGCCGCGCTGACCGATCGAACAGCGTCGGGTCGCTCCTCTGCAACGCGCCCGACCCAGCAGAACGTGGCGCGGATATCGTAATCGGCGAGGAGTTCGAGCAGACGGATCAGGCCAGCATCGAGATCGTACTGTGCCTGGGCTCGCCAATACCAGTCGGACGCGCCATGTTGAGCGATGACGCCGTACTCACCATCCACGTCGATGGAGACGACGAGTGCCGCGCGGTGTCCAGCTGGCCAGGTCGATGGGGTCCGCTCGTTCATCACACCATGCTCCGCGAGGCGGCGGTGGCTCGCCGGGCGTCTTCGAGTGCGTCGACGAGCCGCTCGATGTCGTCTTCGGTGTTGTAGAAACCGGTCGAAACGCGCAGGCTGTAGGGGTGCGTGATCCAGCGGACGATGACGTTGCGTTGGGCCAATGCAGCAACGAGCGCCTGCGGATCGCCGTCGCGCACCGTGAAGCTCACGAGTCCAGCCATGCGGTCAGGCGGAGTGAGAACGTCGACTCCATCGAGACTGGCCAGTCGGTCGGCGGCTCTTCGGCCGAGGGCAGCCACGCGCTGGAAAATCCAGCTGTATCCGATGTCTTCGCGTAACCAGCGGAGGGCAGCGACCTGGCCAGCGATCGCGGGAACATTGACGCCTCCGACCTCGAAGCGCTCAGCGGTGGGTTTGGGAAGGAAGTAGCCGCCGATCGGCTCCAATCCGTTGGGAGCGAGCGAGGCGTAGCCGACGATCGTCAGCTGCAGGCGATCGAGCGCCTCGTCGGAGAAGTAGACCGCGCCGGTGCCTTCCGGTCCACAGAGCCACTTCTGCCCAGGGATGGCATAGACATCCGCACCGAGTGCGCCGACGTCGGTCGGGATGGAGCCGGCTGACTGTGCGCCATCGACTACGACCAGCGCACCGTGCTGGTGCGCGAGCGTCGCGATCTCCGCGATGGGCAGGATAGCGCCGGTATTCCACGTGAGATGAGAGAGTACGAGCATGCGTGTTCGCCGGCCGATCAGGCGAGCGAGCGCACCCACGACGTCGCCTGCTCCGGTGCCGAGTCTGGCCGTTCTAACTACCACTCCATAGCGCCGGGCGACATTGAAGACCGGTCCCTGGGCGCCGGGATGCTCCATGTCGGTGGTCACGATCTCGTCGCCCGGTTGCCAGTCGAGACCCATGACGGCGAGATTGATCCCGTCCGTGGTGTGGCGCGTGAGCGCGATCTGGTCAGGGCGACAACCGAGCAAGCGAGCGACTTCCTCGCGAGCCCGACGCTTGAGGTCAGTGGCCCGCTCGTAGCTCTCGCTGGTGATGCGGCCATGCAGGAATTCTCGCTCCGCTTCTCGCTGCATCGCTTCCTGGACGAGAGTGGGTAAGGGGCCGAAGGTGCCGGTATTGAGATAGACGTACTCGCGGACCGCTGGCATGGCTGCGCGGATCGCTGCGACTTTGTCGGATTCCTGCATCGCTCACGCTCCTGTTCCGGGCCATCCCGTGCCGACAGTGGCTGTGTACTGCGCTGATCGGCACCCGTCAAGCCTGAGCACTCGCCGAACGAACTGGTCACCCCACCGAGGAGCGCACCGACACGTGGTGGCGAGCCAGCAAGCTGTCTGTCTCTTGCGGCAGCCGCGGTCACCAGGTCGCATGAGTCAGGCAAGGCTTGCCAGTGCCTGTTCCAGATCGGCGATGATGTCCTCGGGATCCTCGATACCGACCGAGAGCCGGACGAGCCCGTCGCTGATACCCATTGCCTGGCGCTCTTCTGGTGAAAGGCCGCGATGCGAGGCCATGACTGGATAGAGGATCTCGGAATAGACGTCACCCAGCGTCGTTGCTGGCAGAATGAGCCGCAAGCGTTCGAGGAACGCCGTCACGCGTTCGCGTGTCCCGTGGCGAATTTCGAACGACACGATGGCGCCGTAGAGTCCCGGAGGCAGGAGGCGCGCAGCGGTCTCGTGACTGGGATGAGTGGGCAGGCCCGGATAATGGACGCGCTCGATCAGCGGATGTTCAGCGAGCCAGCGAGCGATCCGACTGGCGTTCTCGCATTGACGGTGCATGCGGAGCGGCAGCGTCTTGAGGCCGCGGAGAACCAGGAAGGCCTCGAACGGACCGAGGATACTGCCGATCGTCTTGTTGATCTCGTTGAGTTCCCAGCGGCGATCGGCTGTTGTCGCGACGATCCCCGCGGTCACATCGCCGTGTCCACCGAGATACTTCGTCGCGCTGTGGATCACGTAATCGGCCCCGAGCGTCCCGGGACGCACGAGATAGGGTGTGGCGAAGGTGTTGTCGACCGCCAGCCGAGCGCCATGACGGTGGGTGATTTCAGCGAGGCTGGGAAGATCGGTGACGCGGAGCAGCGGATTGGAGATGGTCTCACACAGGAGCAACCGCACCCCACCGCGGCGCAATGCAGCTTCCACCTGATCGAGATCGAGGATATCGACGAACTCGACTCGTACCCCGAGCGATCCGAAGATCGTGCGGAGGAGAGTGATGGTCTGACCATACAGATCGCGCGAGGCGACGATGCGATCCCCTGCCTCGACGCAGGAGAGGATCGTGGCGTGCAGGGCGGCCATTCCGGAGGCAAAGGCGAGCGCTGCTTCCTGCTCTTCGAGAGAGGCGACTGCTGTCTCGAGTGCTTCCGTCGTGGGGTTGCCATAGCGTCCATACACGAAGACCCCCACAGCACCGCCGAGCGCCGCGTCCATCTGCTCGATGTTCTGGTACAGGAACGTCGAGGCCGGATAGATCGGGGTCGCGGTCGGGATGAAGTCGCGAGGATTCGGACGTTCGCCCGCGTGTACGGCACGAGTTGTGAATCGGAAGTGGAGTCGGCGCTGATCGTCCATCGTCTCTCCCTGCCCTCTTCGCTGCTCGCCAGCCCGCTCTCCGTCAGGTTTCGCGCGGAAGTATAAAGCCTCGTGCGACGCTCGCCCGCTTGGCGGCTTGCGTGTTCCGGATTCGGCATGATCGATTGACTCGAGGTGGGAGTGGGAGTAGAGTAACGCCGTAGAGGGCGAGTGATGAAACGACTGGATTGTGCACGTCCGGAACGAGGTCCACCGAGCGATGAGCGCGGTGAGTCAGGATCGTCGAGTCTGGCTGTTGGAAGACGTGAGGTGCGAGATGAAACGAGGGCGAATACGAACGTTTTTGCGTCTCGTCTCGGTGTTGGCGCTGGCGTTACCGATTTTGGCGGCGTGCGCGCGCGGTCAAGCGACGCCGACTCCAGCACCGAGCGGGGCAACTCCGACAGCGGGCCAGACGCCGGCTGCTGTGAGCAGTCCGACGCAAGCAGCAGTCACAACGCCGACTGGTGAGAAGGTCCTGCGGATTCACGAGTACACGTATCCGGACGTCTTCGACCCGCAGAAGAGCTCCTTCTCGAACGAGATCGCCGTTCTCCACATGAATTACGAGGGACTCACGCGGTTGGACAAGGATCTCAACACCGTGCCAGCCGCCGCTGAGTCGTGGGAATTCAACCAAGACGGTACGGTCGTCACTTTCCACCTGCGCGCCGGGTTGAAGTACAGCGATGGAACGCCGCTCACGGCTGAGCGCTTCCGCTACGCGGTCGAGCGGACGTGTGATCCCAAGACAGCTGGAGAATACCAATCGATCCTGTTCGACATCGTGGGGTGCGAAGAGTTCGCTGGTACCGATCCCAATGATCAGGCAGCGTATGAGGCCGCTCGTCAGAAACTGGGTGTCGAGGCGCCGGATGATCGGACGCTGATCGTTCGCTTGACTCATCCGGCTCCCTATTTCCCGACGATCGCGTCGTTGTGGGTCTTCTATCCGGCCCGCAAGGAGCTGATCGAGCAAGGCGGTGAGAACTGGTGGAAGGATCCTAAGCTCCAGATCGGTAATGGCCCGTTCCAGATGGTCGAAGTCGTCGAGGATCAGCGCATCCGCTTCGTCGCGAACACGAACTACTGGGAAGGCCGGCCGAAGCTGGATGCGGTCGAGATTATCTACCAGAAAGAGAGCTCGGTCGCGCTCGAGGCGTACAAGGCTGGACAGCTCGACATGTTCTCGCCGGATCCCTCACAGCTGCCAGCGATCAAGAGCGATCCGGAGCTGTCCAAGCAGCTCGTGACTTACCCGGCAGCGACGACCATTCAGCTCTCCTTCAACTTGACGAAGGAGCCGTTCACGGACAAGAAGGTGCGCGAGGCTTTCGCCTACGCATTCGATCGCAAGACCTACTGCGAGCAGATCCGGAACGGTGACTGCACACCGACGCTCGAATGGATTCCACCGGGTATTCCGGGTCATATCGGGACCGACAAGTACGGGTTCGACCCGGCGAAAGCCAAACAGGCTCTGGCAGAGTCGAAGTACGGTGGCCCGGACAAGCTACCGGAGATCAAGTTGACATTCAATAGCGACGATCCTGCAGCGCGTCCGCGAGTCGAGTGGATTGCTGGACAGTTTCGCGACATCCTCGGGGTGAACATCACGCTCGAGCCGGTGGATGGCAAGACACTCGTCGCGATGCGCAAGGATCCCAGCACATACCCGCAGATGACCATGGCGGGATGGATCCAGGACTATCCGGATCCCCAGAACTGGCTCAGCGTCTACTGGAAGTGCGATGCGACCTTCGCCCAGCGCTTCGGCTATTGCAACAAGCAGTTCGATGAGCTCGTGACCAAGGCCGATCAGGAGCTCGACCAGCAGAAGCGGATCGAGCTGTACAAGCAGGCGCATCAGATCCTGATCGACGATGCACCGGGGCCGTTCCTCTATAACCCGCTGAACATCTGGCTGGTTAAGCCGTCCGTAACCGGGTACAGCCCGACGCCGAGCGACGATGCGTTCCCGGGCGAGTTCGCGTCGCTCATGACGCTGGATATCAAGAAGTAGCGTGCACTGCTGGGCCGGGGAGAACCCCGGCCCAGCAACCGCTCTCTGGAGGGTTCCCATGCTGCTCTCCTTCATCGTGCGTCGTGTCCTGTGGCTCATTCCCGTGGTGCTGGCCGTTACCACGATCACCTTCTTCCTGATGCATCAGACTCCGGGTGGGCCGTGGGACCGCGAAAAGCCGGTCGCCAAGGCGACACTCGAAGCACTCAATGCCAAGTTCGGCTTGAACAAGCCGGTGTGGGTGAATGTCGCAGCAGTTCGTGAACGCTGGAACAGTGGGGAACGCAATCCACTGCGCCTCACGCTCGCCTTTTTGGACAGCCAGTATTTCCGCTATCTCTGGGGATTGGTCAGATTGGACCTCGGCCCGTCTTATCGCTCCAAGGGGACGGAATCGGTCCAGAGTATCCTCTGGCGCAAGTTCCCGACGACTGCCAAAGTCGGTTTGGTGGCCACTGCTTTCGCGGTGGTGGTCGGCATCCCGCTGGGCGTCCTGGGGGCGTTGCGCCAGAACAGCTGGATCGATTACCTGAGCCTCACGGTGGCCACGCTGGGAGTATCGGTGCCGAGCTTCGTGATCGGTGTGCTGGTGGTGATCGGGCTGAGCCAGCTTTTCGGTGTGAAGCCCATCCGCGCACCGGAAGAGTGGCGAGGGTTCTCGGCGGCCTACCTGGCGCCCGGTATCGTCCTCGGCTTAGGGACGATGTCGTATTTGACCCGTTTGACGCGCTCCTCGATGCTCGAAGTGATCCGGCAGGACTATGTGCGGACAGCGCGCGCGAAGGGTCTCAGCGAGTTTCGCGTCGTCACGAGGCACATGATCCGGAATGCCTTGATCGCGGTCGTGACCGTCTTGGGACCCGCTGTGGCTGGGCTGGTGACCGGCTCATTCATCATCGAGACGATCTTCAATGTCCCCGGTATGGGGCGCGAGTATGTAGTCGCCATTGCAGCCCGTGATTATTCCATGATCATGGGGACGACGCTCCTCTATGCGCTTTTCGTGGCCATCGCCAATATTTGGGTGGACGTGATGTACGGGTTCCTGGATCCGCGCATCCGAGGATGAAAGGCGACGCGCGATGACCACCGTGACGACTCCTCGCCAACTCGATCGCGATCTCGCGCTGCGTCGTCCGCCGCGCAGTTTATGGAGCGATGCCTGGCGTCGGTTTCGCAAGAACCGGTTGGCGCTCCTCGGTCTGGGCTATATCGCCTTCCTCGCAGTCGTCGCAGTAGCGGCACCGATCATTGCACCGCACAATCCGGTGAAGAGCGATGTGGCACGAGCCGGCGTCTTTCGCCAAGCAGCTTGGGTCCGGGACCCGAATCCGATGCGGACGGGAAGTTGGGAATATCCGCTCGGAACGGACTCGGTGGGCCGTGATGTCTTCAGCCGCCTCGTCTATGGGACGAGGGTTTCGCTTGTGGTCGGTTTCGTACCCATGGTCTTCACGGTCTCGATCGGGATGCTGATCGGTCTCGTTGCGGGGTATTTCGGGGGAAGAATCGACAATCTGCTAATGCGGTTCACCGACGTGGTCTATGCGTTTCCTGACCTCTTGTTGTTCATCATCATGCAGGTGGCATTCCAGGATGCCTGGATCGGGAAGCTCCTCAACGGTCTCGTGTTGCTGTTCATCACACTTTCGCTCGTGAGCTGGGTCACCGTGGCTCGGCTCGTTCGTGGTGAGGTACTCGCCGTTAAACAGAAGGAGTTCGTGGAGGCAGCGCGGGCCATTGGAGCGAATGGCTTACAGGTCGTGTTGCGGCACATCGTTCCGAACACCCTCGGGCCGGTCATCGTCGTGGCGGCCTACATCGTGCCGGGAGCGATCATTTCCGAGGCGATCCTGAGTTATCTCGGTATCGGGATTCGCCCCAGCGTGCGGCTCGATGCTCCTTTCCCGACGAGCTGGGGGAGCATGATTCTCGAGGGTTCCAAAGCCTGGGAATCGCAACCCTGGATGTTGATCGCCCCGACGCTCGCTGTCGCGTCGATCACGCTCGCATTCACCTTTATCGGTGACGGCCTGCGCGATGCCTTCGATCCACGGCAGGCCGAGCGCTGATGGTTGTCCGTGCGACTCGCTCATGTTATGCTCGGCCCAACGGGTGCCAGGGGTGCGCGGGAGCGCTGAGAGGTCGACGCTCGGTCGACCAACCCTCCGAACCTGATCTGGGTAATGCCAGCGCAGGGACGGCACCACACCTCAGCTCTTCCACCACCCGCCGCCCCGCCGGGTCGGCGGATCGTTTTTCCGCCGCCTCGTCCCGTGACGCGACGAGAGACGGGAGGTGGCGATGTCGATGCGGGTTCCGAAGGCTCTCACGATCGCGGGGTCCGATTCGGGTGCCGGTGCCGGCATCCAAGCAGACCTGAAGACCTTCAGCGCGCTCGGCGTCTATGGCTCGACGGTGATCACCGCGATCACCGCGCAGAACACGCTCGGTGTGACGGCAGTCCACGAGATCCCGACGGACATCGTGGCAGCGCAGCTCGATGCGGTGATGGAGGACATCGGCGCCGATGCCGCCAAGACCGGCATGTTGAGCTCGGCCGCGATCATCGAGACGGTCGCCGGCAGTGTCCGGCGGCATCGGATCGACCGGCTGGTCGTCGATCCGGTGATGGTCGCCAAGAGCGGTGACCGGCTGCTCCGGGAGGACGCGATTTCCGCACTGCGCGAGACGCTCTTGCCGCTCGCGTTCATCGTGACGCCGAACGCGCCGGAGGCCGAGGTGCTGTGTGGCCGGCCGGTCCGGAACGAGGAAGAGATGCGCGAGGCGGCGCGGATCATCCACGGGTTCGGTGCACGCTATGTCGTCGTGAAGGGTGGGCACGTCGAGGGAGACCAGGTGGTCGATCTCCTCTTCGACGGGGCGCACTTCGAACGCTTCGCACTCCCGCGAGTCGCGACGCCACACACCCACGGGACCGGCTGCACGTTCTCCGCGGCGATCGCTGCGTTCCTGGCCCGCGGGTTCGACGTTCCGACAGCGGTCTGGGAGGCCAAGCAGTATCTCCACCGTGCGTTGGAAGCTGCCTTCGCGATCGGCCGTGGGCGGTCGCCGGTCCATCACTTCCACGCCTGGTGGGCACCGGCGCCGGAAACACAGGAGGTGCGCGATGGCTGAGACTGCAGAACGCGCCTGGACGACGATCGAGGACGAGCCGCTCAAGATCGCCGATCGCGAGTTTCGCTCGCGTCTCATCCTCGGTACGGGGAAGTGGCGCTCGAACGACGAGATGCTGGCAGCGCTCGAGGCCTCGGGCTGCGAGATGGTGACGGTCGCACTCCGCCGGATCGATTTCGACGACCCGAAGAGCCGGAGCATCCTCGAGGTGATCGACTGGACCAAGTATCAGATTCTCCCCAACACGGCTGGTTGCCGGACAGCCGAGGAAGCGATCCGGGTGGCGCGGCTCGCGCGGGCGATGGGTCTTTCCAACTGGGTCAAGCTGGAAGTGATTCCAGACCCGAAGTATCTCTTGCCGGATCCGATCGGGACGCTCGAGGCAGCGAAGGTGCTCGTCAAAGAAGGCTTCGTCGTCCTTCCGTACATCAACCAGGATCCGGTGCTGGCCAAGCAACTCGAGGAGATCGGCTGCGCCACGGTGATGCCGCTCGCCTCGCCGATCGGCTCCGGTCAAGGGCTGCCGGACTTTCGGTGGATCCAGATCATCGTCGAGCAGGCGAGCGTTCCGGTGATCGTGGATGCGGGTATCGGTGCACCGTCGGATGCTGCGCTGGCGATGGAGCTGGGAGCCGATGCCTGCCTCATCAATACCGCGATCGCCCAGGCCGGTGACCCGGTGAAGATGGCGCGGGCGATGCGACTGGCGATCGAGGCCGGGCGGCTCTGTTACCTCGCTGGTCGGATCCCGAAGAAGCCGTACGCGTCGGCGAGCTCTCCGCTCGAAGGTGTAGTCCGGTAGGAGGTCTCGTGTGACGACCTGGCGAGGGGCACGCCTCCGCGAGGCGCTGCGCCTGTACGTGATCACCGATCGGGCGCTCGCCCGCGGGCGCCCGGACATCGAGATCGCGCGGGAGGCAATCGCGGGCGGGGCGACCGCGCTCCAGCTGCGCTGGAAGGCCGGGCCGCTGAGCGAGGCACTCCAGGTCGGACACGCGCTGCGGGCGCTCTGCCGCGAGGCTGGCGTCCTCTTCGTCGTCAACGACCGGGTCGACCTGGCACTCGCGCTCCAAGCGGACGGCGTCCACGTCGGTGTGAGCGACCTACCGGTTCCGGAAACGCGAAAACTGGTCGGCGAGTCGATGGTCGTCGGCTTTTCGCCGGAGACGCTCGAACAGGCATTGGAAGCCGAGGCAGCCGGTGCCGACTACCTAGGCGTGGGACCGGTCTATCCGACCACCACGAAGCCGGACGCTGGTCCAGCAGTCGGACTCGAGCACCTGGCGCAGATCGCTGGGGCGGTCGGCATCCCGGTGGTCGGGATCGGGGGGATCACGGCTGCCAACGCCGCCGCGGTGATCCGTGCTGGTGCGGTCGGTGTCGCGGTGATCTCGGCGGTCGTCGGTGCGGAGGACGTGCGCGAGGCTGCACGGCAGCTCCGCGAGGTGGTGGATGCCGCGCTCGCCGAACGAGGACAGTGATCGATGCGTGTCCCGCGTCTCCACCTGGTGACCGATCCCGAGGTTTGTCCCTTCGATCGCCTGCTGGCCTTGCTGCCGGCGCTGGTCGCTGCCGGCGTCGACGGCGTTCACCTGCGAGCGCCCGACCGTGCCGCGGCCGAACTGCTCGCGGTGGCTCAAGTCGCTCGTCGCGTGGTCGTCCCGCCAGCCGTGTTGCTGGTGAACGACCGGATCGATGTCGCGGTCCTGAGCGAAGCGGACGGCGTGCAGCTTCCCGAGCGTGGCCTCCCTCCCGAGGGCGCTCGGCGCCTCCTGGGCCGTGGCCGTCTGGTCGGGTGCTCAGTACACAGCGTGACGGCAGCCGAACGGGCAGCGCAAGCGGGAGCGGACTTCCTGCTCTTCGGGAACGTGTTCGAGACCGCGAGCAAGCCCGGTCGGGCGGCAGCCGGCCTCGAGGTGCTCAGGGCCGTGACGCGAGCGGTACCCTGCCCGGTGATCGCGATCGGTGGGATCACGCCGGAGCGGGTACCGGAAGTTGTGGCAACCGGCGCGCATGGTGTGGCGGTCATCCGCGGTATCTTGGCGGCCCCGGATCCGGTCGCTGCGGTGCACGCGTTTCGAGCAGCCTTGGATAGGGTAGGAGCAGTATGACGATCCGGGTGATCCTGAACGGGAAAAGTGTCGAGCTGGACGGCGCGCGGACGATTTTCGATCTCCTCCGCTCGCGTGGGCTCGATCCGCGACTCGTCGCAGTGGAGCGCAATGGCGAGATCGTACCGCGCGACCGGTACGAGGAATGCGAACTCCGCGACGGCGACGTGATCGAGGTGGTGCATTTCGTCGGTGGCGGCTGAGCAAACAACGGGCTCCTGCCAGCGGGGAGGGGCCTTGGCGTGTCTGGCCTCTGTTCAGGAGCTCTCGGAGAACTCGTCCTCGGGTTCCCAGAGATGTCGTTCGAGATCGACGCGGTATTCGTCGACGAACGTCACGCCTTCTTCTTCCAGGAGCGCCCGCATCACGCTCGGGTGTCCCCAGGCCCAACCGCCGGTCAACTCGCCGTTCCGGTTGACCACGCGGTGCGCGACTGCAGCGACATCGGCTGGCGCCTCGTGAAGGAGCCAACCGACCATTCGTGCTGATCGAGTGAGCCCGGCTGCGCGAGCGATACGCCCGTAGGTCGTGACGCGGCCCGGCGGGATACGCCGGACGATGGCGTAGACCCGCTCGGCGAACGGTGATGACTGCTGGCTTCTCTTTGCCGTGCCCATGATCTCAGATCCGTCCTCCCACGAACAGGATACCGAGGACGATGAGGATCGCCCCGAACCAGACACGAAGTGGAAGCGGCTCGTGGAGCAGGAGCCGAGCCGCGACCACCTGCACCGCGATGACCGAGAGACCGGTCGTGATTGGATAGGCGACCGATAGCGGAACGAAGCGGAGGAGGACCGTCAAGGCCACGACGGTGAGGAACCCGGCGAGATTGCCGACCACTTGCCAGAGAAGGAACGCGAGCCAGCTACTGCTCTGTGCTGCCAGTCGGAAGGCCAGTGCAGCCACGACGTTGAAGGCGAGGTGGGTGGCCAAACCGGCTGCGATGAGTTCGCTGCGATGAGCCAGTGGGAGCAGGCGGTCGAGAACCGATCGGCTTTCGGTCATCGCGCGCTTCCTTTCCTTCCTGCGTCCGGTTCGTCGGAGCCTTTCGTCAGTGCCCTCGGTCGAGGAGTAGACTTGATGGGTACGGGTGCAGTCAACGCATCCGCCAGACCGATCGTGGGAGACGAGTCGATGCGCAACGTCCTGAAGAAGATTCTCGGCGACCCGAACGAGCGGGAACTGAAGCGCTTGCGCCGGATCGTCGACGAGATCAATGCCTGGGAGCCGGACTCCCAGCGGCTCAGCGACGAGCAACTGCGCGCGAAGACGGACGAATTCAAGGCACGGCTCGAGTACGGCGAGACGCTCGACGACATCCTGGTCGAGGCGTTCGCGACCGTGCGCGAGGCGGCACGCCGCACACTCAACATGCGCCACTTCGACGTGCAGCTGATGGCCGGTATCGTGTTGCACGAGGGCAAGATCGCCGAGATGAAGACCGGCGAAGGAAAGACGCTGGTCGCGACCTTGCCGCTCTACCTCAACGCCCTCTTGGGACGCGGTTGTCACCTCGTGACGCCGAACGACTACCTGTCGCGGGTCGGCGGTGGCTGGATGGGGCCGATCTATCATTTCCTCGGAGTTTCGGTCGGCGTCATCACGCACGAGTTCGCTGGCATCTACGATCCCACGTATGTCCAGCCCGATCCGAGTCCGGACGATCGCCTGAACCACTGGCGACCGGTGAGCCGACGCGAGGCGTATCTGGCCGACATTACCTACGGGACGAACCATGAGTTCGGCTTCGACTACCTGCGCGACAACTTGGTCTACCGGCCTGAGGACATCGTGCAGCGGGAGCTGTACTACGCGATCGTCGACGAAGTGGACAACATCCTGATCGACGAGGCACGGACACCGCTCATCATCTCTGGCCAAGCGCGCGAGACGGTTGACCGGTACTACCAGTTCGCGCAGATCGCTCGTCAGCTGCGGCGCGACGTGCACTATACGGTGGACTTGAAGCACCGCACGGTCACCCTGACGGAAGCGGGGATCGACCGGGTCGAGCGGTTGCTCGGGATCCCCGAGGGGCACAGCCTCTACGACGACCGGTACTCCGATGCCGTGCACTATCTCGAGCAAGCGCTGAAGGCGAAGGAACTGTATCTCCGCGACCGTGACTACATTGTCCGTGACGGTGAGGTCATCATCGTCGACGAGTTCACCGGGCGCATGATGCCGGGCCGCCGCTATAGCGAGGGGTTGCACCAGGCGATCGAGGCGAAGGAGGGCTTGCGGGTCCGGCAGGAGACAGTCACGCAAGCGACGATCACCTACCAGAACTACTTCCGGATGTACGAGAAGCTCGCCGGGATGACCGGTACGGCGGCGACCGAGGCCGAGGAGTTCCAGACGATCTACAACCTCGAGGTGGTCGTCATCCCGACGCACAAGCCGATGATCCGGATCGATTATCCCGATGTCATCTACCGGACCGAGGAAGGCAAGTTCCGCGCAGTGGTGCGCGAGATCGAGGAGATGCACGCAATCGGTCGGCCCGTACTGGTTGGCACGACCTCGATCGAGAAGAGCGAGTACTTGAGCGACTTGCTCAAGCGCAAGGGGATTCCACACGAGGTCCTGAATGCCAAGCATCACGAGCGCGAGGCGCTGATCGTCGCCAAGGCTGGGCAGCGTGGCGCAGTGACGATCGCGACGAACATGGCGGGCCGCGGGACCGACATTGTTTTGGGTCCCGGTGTGGCTGAACTCGGTGGATTGCATGTGATCGGTACCGAGCGTCACGAGGCGCGGCGGATCGATAACCAATTGCGTGGGCGTGCCGGGCGCCAGGGTGATCCGGGCTCGAGCCGGTTCTATGTCTCGCTCGAAGACGAATTGCTCAAGCGAGTCGGTACGGAGCGGATCCAGGGGCTGCTCGAGAAGCTCGGGATGGACGACGAGCATCCGATCGAGAGCCCGCTGGTCAGCCGCATGATCGAAGAAGCCCAGAAGAAGATCGAGGGGTACAACTTCGATCTCCGCAAGCACCTCGTCGAATACGACAGCGTCATCAACAAGCAGCGCGAGGTGATCTACGGTGACCGCCGCAAAATCGTCATGGGCGAGGACATGCGCGAGCACGTGCTGGGCATGGTGCGCCGTCAGCTCGACAAGGCGGTCAAACAGGCGTTCGAGTCGAGCGACGAGCCCGACCCCGAGGAGATCCTCCGTGCCTTCGTCGGCATCATCGGCGACGCGGATGGCCTGACGCCGCGCGATCTCGAAGAACGGGACGAGAACGAACTAACCGAATTCCTTTGGCAGCGAGCTTTGGCTCGCTACGAGCGACGCGAGCAGGAGTTTGGCCCCGAAACGATGCGCGTGATCGAGCGGCTGGTGCTCCTGCAGGTGATGGACCGGCTCTGGATCGAGCACCTGACCGAGATGGAGCACATGCGCCACGAGGTCGGGCTGCAGGCCTATGGCCAACTCGACCCGCTCGTCGTGTACAAGCGTGAAGGCTACCGGATGTTCCAGCAGCTGCTGGAAAACATCGAGTACGACGTGGCTCGGCTGATCTACCGCGTCCAGCTGGCACCGGCACTGCAGCGACCGGTCATGCAGATCGGAACGCCCAACCAGGGTGGTGACGGCGCGGGCCCAGCACGCAAGAAGCAGAAGGTCGGCCGGAACGATCCGTGCCCATGCGGCAGCGGGAAGAAGTATAAGCATTGCTGCATGAAAGCGGAATCAGGCGTGCGAGCCGGTGCAGGATGAGCCTCGCGCGGGGGATTCGTCGGTGCTTCCCATGCGGGAGTCTCGGGAAATCCGGTTCGCTCCTCGAGCAGTGAGCGCTTCCTGAAGAGGAAAATTCGTGCCGGCCGCCCAGCCGAGCACGCTCGCGTGCTTCACCCCCCACTTCTTTCCCATGGGAAGCGACCAATGCGGCGTGGGCGTCTTTGGCTGGCTCCGGTCGCGGACTCTTGCCTCTTCACGATTCGTTCATCTCCTGTGAGTGAGCATTCTTTAACGTCCTCCAAGTCGTACGACGGATCGTTTTCGCATGAGGTTTCCAGAGGAGGTGTCGAGTGCGCGAGCTCACCGCCGAGTTCATAGGGACGATGCTGCTCGTTCTCTTGACAGACGGGACAGTGGCGACCGCTCGGCTTGCTCGGTCGCACGGTGTGGGTGGGAATTGGCTCACTATCGCTGTTGGCTCGGCGATCTCGGTGAGCATCGCGGTTGGCTTGGCGGGACCGATCAGCGGCGGACACGTCAACCCAGCGGTGACGCTCGCGCTGGCGGCGTGGGGACTGTTCCCCGCCGAACGGGTCGCGGCTTACGTGGGGGCACAACTGGCAGGTGGGTTCAGCGGTGCAGTCCTGGTCTGGCTCTTGTTTTGGCGACATTGGGAAGCGACCAGTGATCCGGCAGTGAAACGTGGGGTGTTCTGTACCGGGCCAGCGATTCGCTACTGGCCGGCGAATCTGGCGACCGAATGCGTGGGGACCGCGGTACTGGCTCTCGGCGTCGGTGCGGCAGTCGGCGGTCGAGTACCGGGTGCAGTCGTGCCGTGGTGGATCGGCGGGTTGGTGTTGGCCATTGGCCTGGCGCTCGGCGGGACGACGGGCTTCGCGCTCAACCCGGCGCGTGATGCGGCACCGCGGCTGGCTTACACGCTCTTACCGATCGCCGGGCGGGGCGACGCCGATTGGCGTTACGGGTGGATTCCGATCGTCGGACCAGTTCTCGGAGCTCTTCTCGGGATCGGCGTTTGGCGGTTGCTGTGAGCCAGTTCGATAAGGGGTAATGAGCGGTCGCGCGAGCGACCGAGCATCTGCTCGGACGCTTCGACGAAGCGGCTGAATGGTTGGTTCCTTGTTGGACATTCCCCGAGGGGAGGCGCGTACGAAGCTGCCCCTCTCCGGCAGCTGCACGACGGCGGGCGCGATCCGCATCCGTGGAATTGTCCCCTGAAGATTCGTTTCAGCACGACGCACCGCTGACCGGAGGGTGACCAGCTGTCGTGCTCACCCGTCGAGCATCCTGACAGGCTTCGTCCCTCGAGAGCAGTCGTGTCGATGGCAACGGGCCTCACAGCTGGCAGTTATAGGCAAATTGATTCGGACTGCAGGGATCCCAGGGATCGCTGCCTTGCAGGATCTCTTCGAAGTCCGTGTATCCGTCGACATCCGTATCGCGCTTCCGCGGATCGGTGCCGTAAACATACACTTCCGAGCCATCGGAGAGCCCATCCCCGTCGCTGTCCGAGTTGTACGGGTCGGTACCGAAACTCAGCTCCTCGTCGTCGGGTAGGTCATCGCCGTCGGTATCGACCGATGCTCGCGGTGGCGGGGGCGGTGGTGGCGCTGGTTGTGGCTGCGGCTGTGGCTTGGGGGCAGGTGGTTGGGTCGGGGCTGGTATGGCTCGCACCTCGAACGTCGCGCGGCCGAACTCGACCTGGCGGGTCGCTGCATCGACCGCTCGAACGGCCCAGCTGCCAGCGATCTCCGCTCCACCAGCTGCCTGACAATAGACCAAGCTGACGGTCACCCACTCGCTTTCCCGCAGTTCCACCCTGGCGAGATCGACGGGACCTTTGCCAGGTGGTATGGCTTGCACGACGACAGGCGTCACCTGGTTCCCCGGTGCAGTATTGCGCACTTGAATGTCGACCGCCGCACCACAGTCGTACGGTTGGACCGGTTCAGTGGGTACGCGCCACTCGAGCGTGGGTATCGGCGTCGCCGTCGGGGTGGGTGCGGGTACAACGTCGAACGAGTCACTCAGGATGGGGCGTGTCGGCTGGTCGCTGCGATACCAGCGAACCGTCCACGTACCAGGCAACTGTTCGGCACGCGGGACGACACTGCAGAGGGAGACTCGCAGTGTTGACCACTTGTCGCCTGAAACTTCGATCGGTGGCAGGCTGAGTTGCCGACCACTCGGCGACTCGACGAAGGCATAGACCTGGAACGACTCATTGGGGTCGGCGTCTCTCGCTCGGATGCCGAGTTCGACGATCGTACGGTTGGTTTTGCAGTCACCAGCGGTTATCGAGGTGCGAGGGACGCTCGACTGCCAGGTGATCGTCCGAGCCGATCGAGTCGTGAAGGAGACAGCGGCGAGCACGCGGTCCGGCTGCGCCCGATCGATCCACTCGGCACGCCACTCGCCGGCCGTGGCGGTGCCGCTCAGCTGAGTCAGGTCGACTTCCACCTGAATGGTTTGGCCCGGCTGGACAGAATAAGGTCCCAGCGTTTGGGGCTGGCCTTCGGGGGGCGTGATGCGGAGCTCGATCTCGCTCACGCTCGTTTCGGCCGGTGCGCGGATCGTGAGAACGACTGAAGAACTCCCTGCGTCGACGGGTGCAACAGGCCCAGTGGCAACCCAACGCTGGGCGATCGCCGGTTGGGGCGATTGGGTCGGTGTGGTCGTGACGGCTCGGTTACAGGCAGCGAGCAGTAGGAGGCCGAGAATGAGCCAGCTGACCGGCGTCCGCTGTCGGCGTCGAGGACCCACGTGCATCCGGATCGCTCCGAGCAATCTATCAGCAAGCAGCGTCGACGTTTTCCGAATAGAGAATAGCAGGGGAATCGGTCTCGTCAAGGGCACGGGTTCGCTGCTCGCGGTCATTTCGCGCGGGGAAGCGCAACGGGGAAGGGACACGAAGCGTGCGCTCGAGAAAGCAGTGAGTGACGGGAGTCTCCCAGCGCGCCGTGCAGCGCAGCGCCGCATCGAGTACTCGAGACGCCAGTGTCGGCACGGGTCGGAAGCTGGCGCTCGCGAGCAGCGTGTTGCGCGGCGTGCTCGCGGGCCCGCTCGGTCGGGCGATACCGCCATGCAGCGGAGCATCCCCGCTGCCCGCTAGCACCGGCCTGCGAGAACGATGCAGGGGCAGGTGAGCACCTGCCCCTGTACCACCGGCTCTACGACCGAGAGCTCACGGCTTCTGGACGACTGCCTTGACCGGGACATGACCTGCCTTGTCGAAGTGGAGTTCCAATCCGATCTCGTCACCGGGATTCAAGTCGCGCGTCAACCCGATGAGCATGATGTGCAGCCCACCGGGCTTGAGCTCGACTGTCCCCTTGGCGGGGATGTCGATGCCATCGACCGGCTGCATTTTCATGACGCCACCTTCCATCTTGGTTTCGTGCAGCTCGACTGTCCCGGCCACGTCGCAGTGGGCATGCAGCAAGCGATCGGGCTGGTCGCCAGTGTTCTCGATCACCATGTAGACAGCGCTCAGGCCATCGGCTTTCGTTGCGGGACGTGCCCAGACGTTGCGGATGACCAGCATGCCGGCCTGGAATTCGTTGCTGACGGTCGGCATGGCGCTGCCCATACCATGCCCGCTCATCCCGTGGCCCATCGTCGGCGTTGCGGACGCGGTGGTCGGCGTCGGCATAGGGGTCGGAGTCGGGACAGTGGTCGGTGTCGGCTCACTCGGACTCGGCTGCACCGCTGCGGCCGATGTCGGGGTAGGAGCAGGAGTCGGCGTCGACGTGGTCGCGCCGCCGCACGCGCTCACTGCGAGTAGCGCGAGAGTGGCCGTCATGGTGACCACGAACCAGCCTCGGATTCGATCGCGCACCGTACGCATCCTTCGACCTCCTCGACGACTGTTGCCGATCGAGCATCACGCTCAGCGACGCAACAGGGCGCGGAGGTCGCTCGCCACCTGCTCCGGAGTGAGTCCGAAGGGGAGGATGGCTCGCAGTTTCCCCTGGGTATCCAGGACGAAGCTGGACGAGGTATGCTCCACCAGGTATCCCAGGGCAGACGTCGATTCCACCTTGGCATAGTGGACGCCGAAGACCGTAGCCAACTCGCGGATCTGGTCCTCGTCTCCGGTCAGCCCCACGAAGGTGGGATCGTACTTCGCCAGATAACTCGCCAGCCGTTCAGGGGAATCGCGTTCCGGGTCGACCGAGACGAAGACGAGCTGCACGCGATCGGCCTGGCTGCCGAGCATGGCGCGTGCTCGGGCCATCGTCGAGAGAGTCGTCGGGCAGACGTCCGGGCAGTGCGAGTAACCGAAGAAGACGACCGTTACCTTCCCTCGGAAATCGGTCAAGGCGTGAAGCTGACCGTCGCTCCCGGTGAGTTGGATGGTGGGAATCTCCTGGGGCGGGTCGAGCAGCGTCCCGTTCAGCGACGGTGCTGACCGCGACTGCCAGACGTACCAGCCGACGGCAGCGAGGACGATGGCGATGGCCGCGAGTTCGGCGATGACGAGGCGACGAAGCCATGGTCGAGTCGACACAGTCATACTCCTCCGACGTTGCACGTGAACAGGTGCGCCGCCTCGTAGAGATAGCGCCGCACACCTCGGCTCTCGCGGATTTCCCGCTCGAGTGCCTCGAGATCGCGGGTCAGCATTTCTGGTGACGGGGCGATCCGGTACTCGGCACGGACGATCCCGAGCGGATCGACGATGACGATGATCGGGTCGACCGTCCCGTCAGGGTGCCGCGGCACGCGGAAGCCACTCAGCGTGAGGTCCAACTCGCGCCGGTCCGAACTTCCCAGAACCCTCCATGGATGCCCATGCTGAGCCAGCGTCTCGCTCAGCACAGTGAGCTGCTCGCGGGAAGCCGGCTCGCTGGCGATCCAGATCAATTCCACGCGCCCGGTGGTCTCCGTTCCCGCGACGGCTGTGGCCAGGAGTTGGCCGCGACTCGCACAGTCGGTCCCGCACTCGGCACTGCCGAAGGTGACGACGAGGATCTGGCCGCGCAGGCTATCGCTCGAGACGAGCTTGCCGCTCGGATCCTCGAGTCCGAAGCCCGGAGCCAGGCGCAGGCGCGGCAAAACGCGTGGCGCAGCCAGCGCACTCCAGACGATCGAGAGCGTCGCCAGCAGGAGAACCACGATCAGGGCCAAGCGGCGCACCATGATGAACCATCCTCGATCAACGAACACCGTTCCCTGCTCCCCAGAGCAGGACGAGCGATCATCCGCGCCGCTCATCAGCGTGGGGGCGGAATCGGTGGGCGATGGTCGACACCGGGTGGGATCGTGCCGGTCACAAACAGGGGAGATCGGCGAACGCCGAGCTGAAGAGTGAGGATGGCGGTGGCGACAACCGGTACGAGCGTGCCGAGCGCGAAGGGCATCGCTGGTGCCGTCACGACCGGGCCGTCAGGAAGATCACTGGTCGACGCGTGCTGAGCAGGCGAACCATGATAGTGACCGGGCAACTCGAAGAGGGTGTGCGGATGCGGGGCTGCTGCGCCGCAGGTGCAGGTCGTCGGCACAACAGTCGCGGCGAGCGCAGCGCCGAACAGGACAGCGATGGTGACGAGCCAGGCGAATCCTCGAAACACTGCCAACCCAACCTCGGTGCTGAACGCAACACCGTCTCATTCAATGGTACGGCACGAGGGCCCGCACGATACAGTAGGGAAAAGGTCGACTCGCCGTAGCGCTGTAACCCTGCTCGCCCAAGGCTGATCGTGGTCAGCTTCGAGAGAGCGCGACGCGAGAGGCGTTCGTTGCGGTGCGAGCGCCGGACGGTCTCGCCAACTCAACGAGGTCGTGGCGACGGCAACGTGCGGCAGGGCGCGGGCTGATGCCCTGGAGGGCACCGCGAGACGGAGTGGTGTCTCCCGCAGGCCGACTATTCAGAAGGGTCAGCTCGCGAAGAGCGGCATCACGCGTTCGACGAACGCCTGGAGCGCCTCGAAATCGACCGGTGGTCGAACCGTCACGTTGATCCAGTCCGCTCCAGCCGCATGATACTCCGCGAGCAGTGCGCTGATACGGTCGGGGCCGCCGATGAGCCAGCCTGGCTGTTCGAGTGCTTGGGGCCCGACCTGTTCGGCCAGTCGCTCACGGAGACGGGACACGGTCCGCTCGTCGTCTTCCGTGGCCATGTAGAGCCCGACCTGAACGGCGATCTGGAGCGTCGCAGGGTCGCGCCCTTCGACCTCGCACCAGTGCTCCAGTGCCGCTCGCTTCTGGCGGAAGCCTTCCGGGCTGACGTAAGGAATGTTCCAGCCATCGGCATGTCGTGCCGCGATGCGGGCTGTCCGGCGCTCACCGGCACCGCCGATCCACAGCGGCAGCCTCGGCTGGAGCGGTTTGGGATAGACGCGGGCCTCACGGAGCTGAATCCAGCGACCCTCGAACGTCACCGCATCTTCCTGGAGAAGCCGGCGCAAGGCCGTGATTCCTTCTTCCAGCTGATCGAGTCGCTCGCGATCGGACAGGAACGGGTAGCCAAAGGCGCGATATTCCGGCTCGTGCCAGCCAGCGCCCAGCCCGACCTCCAATCGCCCGTTGCTCAAGTGATCGATGGTCACGATCGATTTGGCCAGCAGGCCGATGTTGCGGAACTGAACGGCGAAAACCATACAGCCGAACCGGATGCGCTGGGTATCGCAAGCGAGTGCAGCGAGCAGGGCGACAGCCTCGTAGTGTGGGATGCGGTCGGATGTCCGGGCATAAAAGTGATCCCAGACCGAAAACCAGGAGAAACCATGGGCATCAGCGAAGCGCCAGAGCTGGCGGAGTTCGTCAGCCGTCGTGTTTTGCGGACCGACATGAATCCCGAACTGCATCCCCGGCATACCGTACCTGTCTTTCCTGGTTCAGGTCCTGTTCTCTCGAATGATGCTACCGCGGATCGGTTCCCTTCACTATGGGCGGCCGAGAGCAGTTTGCGGAGCTTGGCCGCCCATAGTCACTCAGGTGACGAGATCCTGCAGGCTGTACAGTCCAGGTGGTCGGCCGATGAGCCGGCGCGCTGCTTCGAGGGCACCCTGCGCGTAGGCCCGGCGACTCTGCACCCAGTGGGTCACCTCGATCGCCTCGTCGTCGGTCGCCAGCAGGACAGTGTGCCGACCGACTTCGCCACCGGCACGGACGGCATGGATGCCGACTTCGCCGGGTTGGCGAGGGGCGGTCCCCGGCCCGCGGCCGTAGACCAGCGGGCTGGGAGCGGGCTCGCGCGCGGCGAGCAGTGTTCGTGCCAGCGCGAGCGCCGTCCCGGAGGGAGCATCTCGCTTGTGCCGATGGTGCCGCTCGATCAGTTCGACATCCCAGGTCGGCAAGCGCGCGACGAGTTCGGGGAGAAGCCAGTGCAAGAGAGCGATGCCGAGGCTGAAGTTGGCGGCCTGGACGACAGGAACGTGCTGGGCGGCCCGCAGGATGACCGCCTGGTCGTGTTCGCTCAGGCCGGTCGTCCCGCTCACCAGCGGGATACCCGCGTGCGCTGCGGCCTCCGCGACCGCTACGGTCACGGCCGGATGACTGAAGTCGACCACCACATCAGCTCCCTGGACGAGTTCGGCCACTCGGCTGGTGAGCGCGAGAGGTGCTGGGAGCTGTGCAGCGACCTCGTGGGGATCACGCGCTGGACGGATGAGCCCACGTACGAGCTGGATATCGGGAGAGCTCGCGGCCAGTTCGAGGACAGCGCGTCCCATTCGTCCGGTGACACCGGTGAGCGCGAGGCGGAGCATCACGCAGCCTCCCCCATCGGTCGTGCGAGAAGCGAAGCAGTGTGTGGACAGCTGGCCAGCGCAGCGAGCAGCCGCTCGCGGTTGGCCGAAGCCAGCGGTGCGAGAGGGAGACGGACAGTCGCGCTGCACAACCCCAACAGTTCCGCTGCCGTCTTGACCGGCACCGGGTTGGTCTCGATGAACAGTGCGCGAGCCAGCGGGAAGAGTTCACCGTGGAGGTGGCGTGCACGGGCGAGGTCGCCGTCGAGTGCTGCGCGAACCATCGTTGCCGTGGCCGCAGGGGCGATATTCGCCAGGACAGAGACGACCCCTTGGCCGCCAACGGCAATGATCGGTAACGTGAGCGAATCGTCGCCGCTCAACACCGAGCTTCGATCACCCACCGCCAGGACGAGTTCGCTCACCTGGTCGAGCGACCCACTGGACTCCTTGAAGGCGATGACCGGTGCGATATCCAGCAGGCGACGCGCCGTCTCGGGAGCGAGATTGACGCCGGTCCGACTCGGGACGTTATAGATGACGAGCGGGAGGTCGACCGCATCGGCGATCGCGGCGACATGACGGTACAAACCCTCTTGCTGTGGCTTATTGTAGTAAGGCGTGACGACCATGGCAGCGGTCGCACCCAACTCGCGCGCCAGGCGGGTTCGTTGAATCGTGACCATCGTGGAATTTGTTCCCGTACCGACGATCACCGGGACGCGGCCCGCCGCCTGCTCGATCACGACCGCCGCGACGCGCTGCCATTCGGTATCGGACAAACTCGGCGTCTCGCCGGTCGTTCCGCACGGGACCAGTCCATCGACCCGGTTGGCGATGAGCCAGTCGACGAGGTCGCGCAGTCGCGGCTCGTCGATCTCCTCACCAGCGAAGGGCGTGATCAAGGCAACGAACGTTCCGCGGAGCATGCTGTTCCCTCCTCGTTGCATCACGCAAAACGACTCGAGTCCGCGCCGTAGCACCGCGATGAGTGCGTTGGTTCCCGGGACATACCTGCCTGCTCATCGCCGGGTGCCCGACAATATGTCGATCGGTTGTTGTCTGGAGTGTCTCAGCTCGTGAGGGAACAGCGTTTCAGGGGATAGACACGACGCGGGGCTCGTGCCGAGCAGCGCGACTGCTGGGCCGACGTCATCCGATCGAGGGCTCGTGCACGTTCGCTCATCTCCTGCATCCTTCGGTCGAGCCCGCACCTTGTGCCAGAGTAGCAAGTCTCCGATGCCTCGTCAAGAGTGGATGATGCCAGCGATGGGCCATCGCCTACCGAGCGTGTTCGACTCGGTCTCAGCTGATTGCATCGCCGAGGGCAGAGTCGAAGACCGGTTGGTTCAGATCGACGAGGCCGCGCTGCACGGTCGCACCGAGCAGTGACTGGAGTTGCTCGCTGAGCCAATCGGCGGCTGCGACGGCAGCGGCTGCCGTGACACCCTGAAAGGCATCGATCGGGAAGAGAATCGTGCGCGAATCCGGCGTGACGAGGCCGGTCCGGCTCTGGCGCCACACCCAGCGCCGAGTCCGGACGTCGTGGTCATGGACGTACACGATTTCTCCGACCTCCGGCTCTTCGGGTACGCCGTCACCGAGAGGCAGGAAGCGATCGCCAGGAAGGCTCGCACGGACGGTCAGGCCGTTCGGAGCGGTGGCCAGATCGTGCGCGCCGATGGGGACGAGAAAACGGAGCGACGCTGCATTGGCGAGATCGACGGCCGGGTTGATGCTCGGGGGAGGGTTACCCTTCAGTGTCCGGCGGACGAGCGCTTCGACCGAACTCTGATACGTACTGGCGGACCAGCCAAGCCGGCGAAATGCCCGTCGCCAGACGTCGATCTCCGGCAAGGCCTTAGGGTCGATCGCTCGCCAGCGCTCCCAGGCGAGACGGGCGCTTTCCGCGAGTAGTGTGCGGGCTCGTTCGATGTGCCGCCGGTTCTCGACTCGGTCAGCGACGAGCACGATAACCAAATAGTCGGGAAACTGCTCGAAGACTTCCGAGGAAACGCAGAAGACGGCCATCCCGTCTGTCGCCTCTCTCTATCCTGTCGTGCCGCATGGTTGGAGGATCCCGCGGCGCGCGACCTGCTCGTAGAGCCTGGCGACGACTGTCGTGACCCGATGCCAGGAGAAACGGAGCGCGGCCTGCCGAGCACCAACTTGCAAGCGCGTGCGGAACTGGTGGTCGGTGAGAACACGAACAGTCGCGGTTGCCAGTGCGGCGGGGTCGTTGGGTGGAACGTGCAAACCGGAAACCTCGTGTTCGACGCTGAAACGCAAGCCGCCGACCTGACTGGCGACGACCGGTGTGCCGCAGGCCATCGATTCGACGGCGACGAGGCCGAACGACTCGTAGTGGGAGGGGATCAGGCACACGTCTGCTGCATTATAGAAGAGCGGGAGTTCTCCCTGTGGTCGCGAACCGAGGAAGCGGACGGTTTCGGCGATGCCGAGTTCGCGGGCATCAGCTATGACGCGCGAGAGGGCTGCGTCCGGTCGCAACCCAGCTGAGGAATCGAATCCACCGCCGAGGAAGAGGAGGAGCGGATGGCGCGGCGCCAGTTCTTGCGCGATCCGTTGCCAGGCGCGCAACAGAACGTCGATTCCCTTGACCGGGTCGATCCGACCGATGAAGAGAGCGACCGGGCGATCGAGCGCAATTCCCAGTCGACTGCGGGCGGCTGCACGATCGAGGGGGCGGAAGTGCTCCGCGTCGACACCCGGTGGCACGGTACACAGCCGAGAAGGTGGCGCGCCGAGTTCGTTGACGATCGTCTCGCGCTCGTCCGGATTGGCCGCGATGATCGCATCGGCGACCCGCGCCAGGCCCTGCTCGACCTGGAGACGGAGCACCGATTCCGGTGGACTCGCCTGAACACCGTTCTTGAGGACAGCCAGGGTGTGGAACATGTGCACGAACGGTACGTCCCAATAGCGCTGCAAGAGGTGCGCAGCCCAACCAGAGAGCCAGTAATGGGCGTGGACGATATCGTAGGAGAGTTGCTGGCGATGGACGAGATAGGCCAGTTCGCTCACGAACGTGGGGAGATAGCAGAAGAGCTGTTCCTTCGGTAAGGCGGTGGCGGGCCCAGCGTCGAGCGCGTAGACGCGAACACCCGGGAACGGCTCGACGAGCGGTGGGACGGCAGGATGATCACGGCGAGTGTAGATATCGACTGCGACGCCGCGCTGGGCGAGATGCCGACTCAGTTCCCGGATATAGACGTTCATCCCGCCAGCGTTGCCGATGCCAGGCTGGGCGAGCGGTGATGTATGCACGCTGAGCATCGCGACGCGCTGGATTCCCGGGGCTGGGAAGAACTCCCGGTGTTCGCGGGTGGGCTCCACGCCTTTCTCGCTCCCTCTCTTCCGCACGTGCCCGAAACAAAACCACCGGAGGGAAAACCGGTGGCGCGAGACTCGCGTGCTCGGCGCCCGCGGAGGGACTCGAACCCCCGACCACAGGGCTTAGGACGCCCCGGCTCTTTCCCCTGAGCTACGCGGGCGCACACCCCAGCGCATGCTCAATTCTAGCGAAGGATGATGACACGGCGCCAGCGCTCCTTGGCAGCTCCTTAGACAGTCTGCTATACTGCTTGCGGTTGGACGGGGAGTGGCGCAGCCCGGTTAGCGCGCCGCGTTCGGGACGCGGAGGTCGGAGGTTCGAATCCTCTCTCCCCGACTGCGGGGGCCGGTCGAACCGGCCTTTTTTGTTCCAGGCGGAGTCGCATCATGGGCGATGAGAAGAGCGCGCCGACGAGGGTCGAGCAGCAGCGACTGCGCGCGCTGCCGTCGGTCTCCTCACTGATCCAGCATCCGGCGATCGCACCGTATGCACGAGAAGTCGGGGCGCGGAGCCTGACGCGTCTGGCACAGCTCGTTGTGGAGGAAGCTCGCCAGGCGATCCTGGCTGGCCGTGCGACCGGCGATGTCGTCGCTGTCCTGCAACGGAAACTCCAAAAGCTGTCCCAGCCGCGCCTCCGCTCGGTGATCAATGCGACCGGCGTCATCATTCATACCAACCTCGGCCGGGCGCCGGTAAGCGATGAGGCGGCGCGTGCCATGGCGGAGGTGGCAGGCCGCTACACGGCGCTGGAGATCGAGTTAGAGAGTGGGCGGCGGGGCGGACGGATGAGCGAACTCAGTCAGCTCCTCTCGCTTCTGACGGGAGCTGAGGCTGGGCTCGTCGTCAATAACAACGCAGCTGCTGTCTTGCTCGTCTTGAGCACGTTCTGCGCCGGTCGGGCAGTTCTCGTTTCGCGCAGCCAGGCCGTGGAAATCGGAGGCGGTTTCCGGATTCCTGACGTTCTTCGCCAAAGCGGTGCCCGGCTCGTCGAGGTAGGGACGACCAATCGGACCTACGTCCGCGACTATGCCGAAGCGATCAGCGACGACACGGCGGCGATTCTCTCTGTCCACTGGAGCAATTTCCGGATCATCGGCTTCACGGCACAACCGGAGCTCGGGGAACTCGCCGAACTCGCTCATGCGCGTGGACTTCTGCTCATCGAGGACCTCGGGAGCGGCGCATTGCTCGATACTGCAGCCTTTGGGCTCGCCCACGAACCGACTGTCCAAGAAGCGATCGCTGCCGGCGCCGACCTGGTCTGTTTCTCGGGCGACAAGTTGCTCGGCGGTCCACAGGCAGGGATCATCGTTGGGAGGCGAGAACTCATCGACCAGGTCGAGCGACACCCGCTGGCGCGTGCGCTCCGGGCGGACAAGACCGCGTTAGCGGGTACGGCGGTGACTCTGCGACATTACCTGCGTGGGGAAGCGATCGAGAAGATTCCTGTCTGGCGCATGATCGCCACACCGCTCGCTGCGTTGGAGGCGCGTTGCCAGACCTGGCAATCGGCGCTCCGGGACCTGGTCGAGACGGAGATCGTCGCGACCGATGCGACGGTCGGTGGAGGATCCTTGCCCGGTGAAACCCTTCCCAGCCGGGCGCTCGCACTGGGGGCAGAAGCGATCGCCGAGGTCGTGCCTGGCCTGACCGTCGAGGAACTCGCGCGCCGCTTGCGTACTGGCCAGCCGCCTGTCGTGGGGCGAGTCGAAGCCGACCGCCTGCTCCTGGATGCCCGGACAGTCTTGCCAGAGCAAGACGAGGCACTCGTCGAGGCGCTACGCCGTTCTCTCGCCATCAGTTGACCGGATCCCGCGTATCGCGGAAATAGGGGCTGCGTTCCGGATAGAACTCGGGGAAGCGCTGCTTGAGCGCTTCGATCAACTCCAACGCACGCCGGAGTTCGTCCCGGTCTCCCCGCTCTTCGGCATCGCGAACCTCGCTCAAGAGCGAACGCAACCGCTCGTCGTGACGTTCGCGACGGAGCCTGCGAAAGGCTTCCCGGATAGCCTGGCGAGCGAGCGGCACTGGGAGGTCGGGTTGTGTCGCGAATCGCTGGCGCAGCTGGGCGATGTCGTCCCGGAGATCCTCGGCTAGCGCTGCGTCGTCGAGCGGTTGACCGGCGAGGAGCAGGCTGACGAGTTCGCGATAACGGGCATCGGTGATCGTCTCCAGGTCGATTTCGCCGACCAGAAGGGCTGCTGCCTCGGGATAGCGTAGGAGAAGGCCGACGAATTGCTGCTCGGTGGAGAGCGGCCGAAGGATTGCCGCTGCTGTCGTCTTGGGTGAGGGTTCTCGAGTCGGTTGGCGTCGGAGCGAGGCGAGAAGGCGTCGAACCGTCTCTTCAGGCAGACGCAGCCGGGCCGCAACCGAACGCGTGTAGAGATCGACCTGAACCTGGTCGCCGAGTTCGAGGAGGAGCGGGGCGATACGTTGGAGCAACGCGGTGGCCGCTCGAGGATTCGCGGGAGGCTGCTCACCGAGGAGCACGTCCAAGTAGTAATCGACGAGCGGCACTGCATGGGCGAGCGCTTCGTCCCAACGGGTGCGATCTTGCCGGATGAGATCGTCGGGGTCGAGGCCCTCCGGGAGCACCACGACGGCGAGTTCGACATCCAGGGTGCGCTCGAAGCGAATGAGTTGGCGGGGATCGACGACGGCACGTTCTCCCTCGGCGAGAGCGTGGCGAAGCAGCTCCAATCCACGCAAGGTCGCCTGGCGTCCGGCGACATCGGCATCGAGCGCGAGCAGGATACGGTCGGCGAGACGGCGGAGGTGTCTCCCCTGCCGCTCGGTCAAGGCGGTGCCGAGCGAGGCGACGGTGTTCGAGTAGCCGAACTGATGCGCTGTGATCGCATCCAGATAGCCTTCGACCACGATTGCGGTACGCTGCTGGCGAATCGACTCCTCGGCGAGATCGATCGCGTACAGCACACTTCCTTTGTCGAACAGTGGGGTTTGTGGCGAGTTGAGGTATTTGGGTTGTGCCTCGCCCAACGTGCGTCCTCCGAAGCCGAGGATGGTACCGTGTCGGTCTCGGATGGGGAAGATGAGTCGGTTGCGGAAGCGGTCTACGAGAGAGCCATCGTCTCGGCGCACGACGAGGCCGGCAGTGACGAGTTCCTCCGGTCCGGCACCGTGCTGAGAGAGGTAACGGGCGAGTGCACTGGGCGCATCGGGTGCGTAGCCGAGCCCGAAGCGCTCGGCGGTAGGGCGATCGATACCGCGCCGTTCGAGGTAGGAACGCGCTGCCTCACCGAACGATGTCCCCCACAGCACGTGCGCGAACCATGCCGCGGCCAAGCGATTCAGTTCGGCCAGTCGGCGACGCTGCTCGTCTTCGGCACGTTCCTCCGGTCGGGGTGGCGAGAGCGTGATCCCTGCCCGCTCGGCCAGTCGCTCGAGGGCATCGCGGAAGTCGAGTTGCTCGATGCGCATCAGGAAGCTGATCGCGTCACCGCTCGCCCCACAGCCGAAGCAATAGAACGATTGCGTTTCGGGAAAAACATAAAAAGAGGGGGTTTTCTCCTGGTGAAAAGGACAAAGGGCCTTGAAGTTTTTCCCGGCTTTGCGCAGCTGGATGTACCCGCCGATCAGGTCGACGATATCGATGGCTTCTCGGACTCGTTCGACGTCCTGGCGTCCCATCGATCTATCCGAGGAATGTCCAAAAGCGCGGTAGCCAGATCGCTTCGAAGCAAGCGAGCGCGTAGCGATCCGTCATGCTCGCGACGTAATCAGCAGCGATGCGTTCGACCGACTCGTTCTCGAGCATCTGGCGGAACGTGGCTGGCATCTCGTCCGGATGCGTGACGAAGTGCTCGAAGAGGAACTGGATGATCCGCTCCGCCTTTCGCGTCTCTTCCAACCGGTTGAGCGGTTCGTAGACGCGCTCGAACAGGAAGCGACGCAACTGATTGGCTGCTCTTTCCATCTCCGGCGACAGACGAATGACTGGTTGGCCAGGAGTGCACTCGTCGAGCAGGGGAGCAGAGGTCGCGACGACATCGGCGACGAGACGATGGATCCGCTCTCCGTGCGTTCGTCCGAGCGTGTCGAGCACGTCCGCTGGGGCATCGGTCAGGGTGATCATGCCCGCGCGAAGGGCGTCGTCGAGATCGTGATTGATGTAGGCGATACCGTCGCTGATCTTGACCACTTGTCCTTCCGGCGTCGAAGGCCAGCCGGCGATTGGGCTACTGATACTTTCTATCGTCTTCGAGTGACGCAGGATACCGTCCCGCACTTGCTCGGTCAGGTTGAGCCCTTGGCCATCGCGCTCCAAACGATCGACGACTCGCAAGCTCTGTTCATTGTGGCGAAAACCGGGAAAAACAGCGGCGAGAGCACGCTCGCCGGTATGACCGAATGGCGTATGACCCAGATCGTGGGCGAGGCCGATCGCTTCGATGAGATCCTCGTTGAGGCGGAGTGCACGGCCGATCGTCCGGGCGATTTGCGTGACTTCGAGCGTGTGCGTCAAACGGGTCCGGTAGTGATCCCCGGGTGGTGCGATGAACACTTGTGTCTTGTGCTTGAGACGGCGGAATGCTTTCGAATGAATGACCCGATCACGATCGCGTTGATAGGGCGTGCGGAACGGGCATTCCGGCTCCGGTTGCTGACGCTTGGCGTGCCGACTGGACGTGGCCCGCGGATGCAGCCACTTCGCTTCTCGCTCCTCCAAGAGGAAGCGTATGGTCGGCAGAGCCGTCTCTTCCATCTCGTCGCGCACCTTCCTGGTGAGAGAGTGTACGAACGCTGTCAGTGCTCTGCCAGCCCACTTCTTATCGTTCGGAGAAGAGCGAGCCCCCGGCGCAACACGGGGGCTCGTGGCGAGACTCGGTTGGCGTCGTACGCGTCCGTTACGATCGGCGGGCGCGGGCGACTTGCTCGCGGTAGCGGCGGGCTGGTTCCGCGTAGGGGGCGGGACCGACCGTCACCCACACCTCAGTCTGCACGTGCCGCTCGACCGACGGCTTACGCGAGCCCCCGTTCGGCTCTCCCCAGACCACGCGCAGTCGCGTCCCCTCCTGGGCATACTCCGAGCGCACCGTCGCCAGCGAGAGCACCCGCTCCTCGTTCGAGGAGAAGCCAGTCCACATGGAGAAGCCGACGACTTCTCCAGCATCGTTGAGGACGGCGTCGTACATCCAAGTCGCGTACTGGGCCAAGGGGAGATCGAAGTACTTGTAGCGCTGGCCCTTGGGGCGCGTGACGAGACTGCTGATGACGCGCGCTGCCTCGTCCGGATCCCAGACCAGCGTCACCTTCTTGCGGTGTGGCTGGTCCTTGAGCCGCTCGAGGGCGGCTCGGCCGACGAAGTCGTGATCGAACTTGATCAGGCGACCATACCCCAGATCCCACGGGGTCAGGTAGTAGTCTTCGATCCGGGGACTGACGAAACTTCCACCCAGCGAGCCGATCGCTTCGTAGGCCGTCGCGGGGAGCCACCGCCGGTAGGCCTCGAGCGCCGGACTGGTGTAGATCGCCGGCAGCGGATTGGGAATCCAGCCGGATTCGAGCCCGTTGGTTGCATAGGCGCGCGAGCCAACTTGCCGTAAACCGAACTCCTTGCCGGCTTCGAGGATGGCGGCCTTGACGGCGGGGCCATCGGCGAAATCGCCGAAGAACTCAGCGCCGGCCACCCCGCTCATGCCGTGGTGGAGGAGGCCGACGCGCTTGCCGGCGATCGAGACGCGGGTGAAGTGGAAGAAGGGGAGGTCGGGTGGGGGGCCGCCGAGCAGTTTCTCGAGGAGCATGGGGGCGTTGGGGCCCTGGATCTGGAAGCGGAAGGTCTTGCGCGGCTTGTGGGGATCGGCGACCGACCACTCGTCACGCTCGAAGGAGACGGCGGCACCGCTGGTCGCGGCGTGGAACTGGACCCAGTTATGGACAGAGGGGCGGCCGACCAGCTGGAAAGTACCGTCCTCCAGGTAGAAGAGGATGACGTCGCCGATGACGTACCCCTCGGGGGAGACGGGGACGTACTGCTTGGCCTGCCCGGGCTGGAAGCCCTCGAAGGAGTTGATGCCGAGCTGGCGGAGGAGGGCGAAGGCATCGGGACCACGCAGGAAAAGGTCCGTCATGTGGTAGGAGAGGTCGAAGAGGCAGACGGTATCCCGCCAGGCGTGCTGTTCGTCCCGCCAGTTGGTGAACTCAGGGGGGACGACGGGGTAGACCCGGGCGCCGGTCGGGTTGTGGTAGAGCAACTCCTGCACGCTCGGTGCGCGCTCCAGTACCTCCTGCAGCGTGCGCGGTGCTTCGCTGGTCATGGAACACTCCTCTCACTGATGAGCGTTACTGGCTGATTCTCTTCCCGGCTCTCTACGAAACGCCCAAGATTCTGCCGTGCTCGTCGATATCGATATGCGCGGCTCGCGGATGACGACCGAGTCCCGGCATTGTCTGGATATCACCGAGAAGGACGACGATATAGCCCGCCCCAGCGAAGAGGCGCAGTTCGCGTACCTCGACCGTGAAGTCCTCAGGTCGGCCGAGGAGGTTCGGATCAGCACTGAGTGATTGGGCCGTCTTTGCCATACAGATCGGCAGCCGGTCGTAGCCGAGCCGCACGAGGTCGTCGAGTTGCCGTTTGACAGCTGGACTGAAGCGGACGGCTCCCGCCCCATACAACGTGCGCGCCACGGCCTCGACCTTGCGTTCCAGTGGCCAATCGAGTTCGTACACTGGACGGAACGCCGGCGGCTCCTGGGCAGCGCGGAGCACGGCCCGTGCCAATTCGAGGCCGCCTTCCCCACCGCGGGTAAACACTTCGACCACGGCGACGTCGCAGGCACCTGCCTCGCGGGCCGCCTGGGCGAGGCGTTCGATTTCCCGCGGGGTGTCGGTGGGGAACCGGTTGATTGCCACCACTGCCGGCACGCCAAAGGTGCGAAGGTTCTCAAGATGCTTGAAAAGATTCGGCAAGCCCGCCTCGAGTGCCGCGAGGTCCTCGCCTCCTGTCTCGATGTCGCGGACACTTTTGCCGCCTTGGACCTTCAGAGCGCGGACCGAGGCGACGAGCACAGCGGCGTGCGGAGCCAAACCACTCGCCCGGCACTTGAGGTGGAAGAACTTCTCGGCTCCCAGATCAGTGCCGAAACCGGCCTCCGTCACGACCACGTCGGCCAGTCGCACCGCGACGAGATCGGCAACCACGGATGACGCGCCAGTGGCGATGTTGCCAAAGGGCCCGGTGTGTACGAAGGCGGCAGTCCCCTCGCTCGTCTGAACGAGATTCGGCTTGAGGGCATCGACGAGCAGGGCAGCCATCGCGCCGGCACCCCCGAGGTCCTCTGCCGTGACAACCTGTCCCTGCCAGGTGCGACCGACTACGATTTGCCCAAGGCGCTGGCGCAGATCGCGATAGTCACGTGCTAAGGCGAGGATGGCCATGACTTCGGAGGCGGGCGTGATGTCGAAACGGGTCGCACGAACGGTGCGAGTCGTTTCACCGAGTCCGACGATCAGTTGGCGGAGTGCGCGGTCATTGAGATCGATCACGCGAGGCCAGGTGATCGTACGGGGATCGAGCGGGAGGGTATCATGGTAGAGTGCATTGTCGATCAAGGCCGCGAGCAGGTTATGGGCGGTCGTGACAGCATGCAGGTCGCCAGTGAAGTGCAAGGCGAGGTCCGGGAAGGGATGGAGCTGAGCCGCACCGCCACCGGCACCAGCCCCTTTCGTTCCGAAGACGGGGCCCATGGAGGATTGGCGGACGGTCACGATGGAGCGGAGTCCAAGCCGTCCGAAAGCCTGACCGAGACCGACCGAGACGGTCGTCTTCCCTTCGCCGAACGGAGTCGGGTTGATTCCCGTGACCAGGATATAGCGTGCCCGCGGAGTGTCGAGCCGGGCCAGCACATCGAGCGTGATCTTCGCCTTGTAGGGTCCATAGTGCTCGACTTCCTCCGGCAAAAGGCCGAGTTCATTGGCTATCTCGCTGATCGGCCGCAGCTTTATGAGCTGCGTTCCGCTCATGCTTGCACTCCTTCCCCTGGGCAGCCGAGTCGTGCACGTTTGGCAGCGACCCACTCGACGACGCTCGCGAGAGCATTGAAACTGCTCCAATGGATGCCGACAATCCCTCCCTGAATCGCAGCTGGACGCCGGACGAGTTCATCCAAGAGGTCACTCGGATCATAGTGGATACCGCCGGTCAGGAGGCGACCGACCAGACCCCGTTGCTTTTCGAGGTAGCGAAGCGAGGTTCCCAGGCCGAGGCGTAGGCCAATGCGGATAAGGCGATCGAGCCGCAGAGTGCCGGGTAGACAGAGATAGAGTGGCAGAGTGAAGCCGCGCGATCGCATTCTCGTGAGCCACCTGACCAGTGCATCGGGATCGAACACCAGTTGGGTAATAGCGTAATCGGCGAGGGCTTGCTTGGTGAGGAGGTCCGCATCGAGCACATCGGCTGGGATGTGGGGATGTCCTTCCGGATAGGCGGCGATTCCGATACGGCGTGGGCGTGGTTGGAGCTCGACGAGCGCAGTCAAGAGGGTCCGGGAGTCGGGGAACTCGCCGGGCGGCTCTGTCTGATCACCGCCAACGACGAATACCTCGTCGATACCGGCGGCGACGAATTGCTGCCAGAGGAGCACGAGTTCCTGGTGGCTGCGCAGGGCCCGTGCGGCGAGATGGGGGACGACCCGATAACCGTGCTGGCGCAACGCGAGGGCGGTGGCCAGAGTGCCTTTGACACCATGCGCAGGTGAACTCGTCACGGTCAGCGTCGATCCCAGTGGAACTGTGGCCATGACTTTCTCGAGTTCCACTGTCGGGAGCACTTCGATGCGGAGTTCCTCGAGTAGTGCGCAGTAAAACGATATGTCAGGAGTTGCTTCGATTGCTGTCTCGGATAGGACGTCATCAGTCATTACAAGCATCCCTTTCCTGTCGAACCACAGTGGGCACCACCAGATGCCATCCCAGACATTCCGCGCTGTCTGTATCTCCGTGTGATCGGTTCCACCTCCCGGGCCTCACTTCATGTCTATAGTAATGCGCGACGCCATCACGTGCAAGCCCTAAAGTGACCGCGTTTCGGATAGCTGCGAGAGAATGCGCGTACCGTGTCGGGATCGAGCTGAGCTCGGGCCAGATCGCCATCGTCGGCCGGAAGGGTGATCGACCCCCTGTGCAATCGAAAGCAGGTGTCTTGTGGATGCTAGGACCGACCTGCCTCCGCTGAGACAACCAGCGGGATTTTCGGGCCCTGACGGTTGACTCACGGGAAGGGGGCCGGTACGATGTGGGTCGCGGTTGGCGTGGCACGTTGACAGCGTGAAAACGGGGTGTTCTGGTACTCGTCGGGTCAGTATCCAGACTCGACCAGTGAGAGGCAGGCTCACCGGTGCTCACAGTGTTGTGCACCTTATCGCTGGTCGAGTCTCGGCTAGCGGGGGTGTTCGGTCTTCAGGGGTGCCACACCGGTGTACCCCACTCTTACCGCACAGTTCCGTATCCCCGGCTGACCCCTGGTGACGCTGGCGAGGGCGCATGGGAGTCGAACCCACCGGCGAGGCTCGTCACCCCGCCCACCGGTTTTGAAGACCGTGCAGGCCACCGGGCCCGATCCGCCCTCGCAACTAAGTATCGTCGCCGATGCTGAACACGACAAGTTGCCCCTCCCCAGCCTCGTACGCGTTCTCTTCCGCTACGAGCGAACGGAACGCGTGCTTATGTCAGTTCCGTCACCGTAGCAGGGTTTCCGAGCGATGAACGGTTCATCCTGAAGTGCGTCACCGGACTCGCTGTCTCACCATCATCTCCAACCCGGAACGACCAAGCGATTTCAAAAACACTCGCGTGAGCTCCTTGTTCGAGCATGCCGAGTACTGTCCGCACTGCGTTTCACCAGTGTCGTACTGCAGAGGGCAGAAACATCCGGCAGGTTCTGCCGAAGAGATCGCATTCGATGCTGTTGATCAAAGAAATGCGTTCAGGAACCGGGAAGCGATGAGCGCTTCCCGGGGATCGGCAGATCGCTCGATGGTTGGTCCTGTGGTTTGGCTGCGCGTGGGGCAAATGGGCGATGCTCCTGTCCGCGGTGTCATCGGGTACTGGAAGATGAGTTGCCCCCGCCGGTACCCCGCCGCCGATAGGCCTCTTCCAGGAGTTGTCGGAGATCCTCATCGGTAAACAGCAGTGTCTCCGGAGCCAAGGCAAAGTGCTCTTCGTCTCGACCGCTCGCAGCGATATACCCTTTGATCAGAAAACCTTCGGGGGTTTCGATGACTGCGATGCGGGTGAAACGATGCTGGTCGAGATAGTGACCGAGCGCTCGCAACGTGTCTTCGTATCGGGTTCGGTATCGTCCGGTGTGATCCAGCATGGAGATCGCCCCGATTCGCTCTACCGTAGCCGGTGGAATTCGACGAAGCTGGGATGGTGCTCGTCGCTGTCGACGCGCACATCGATGACCGCTGGCTGTCCAGTGTCGTTCGCCTTGCGCGCCCGCTCGAGTGCTCGTAGGAGTTCTGCCGGATCTTCCACCCGTTCGGCGTAGCAGCCTGCTGCCTTGGCAACGGCAACGAAATCGAACGTTGCCGCGAACTCGGTGGCAATGACGCGTCCACCGAGCGCAGTTTTCTGGGTCCACCGTGGCCAACCGAGTACCTGGTCGTCGAAGATCACCCAGGTAACGCGCAAGCGGTGCTCGACCGCTGTCGGCAGTTCGTGCATTCCCATTTGGAAGGCACCGTCTCCAGTCGTGCAGACCACGTACCAGTCTGGCCGAGCCAATGCTGCTCCGATCGCGCCACAGACTCCCAACCCCATCGCTGTCTGCTCAGCGGGCGGCACAGCAGCACCGGTGTCGCGAAGACGGTAGTACGGCCAGTAGTACGTCCACAAATCCTGGGCTCCATTTTCCATGACGAGTATCGTGCGCCGATCGAATACACGGTTAATCGTCGCTGCGACGAATTTTCCACGGATCGGTCGTGTGGTTGAGTCCAGCGTTCCTTCCGCGGCAGCGATGGCAGCCCGCTGGCGTTCGGTCAATTCGCGGACGCGCTCCTCTCGACGAGCCACACCGGCTCGCTCGGCCGCTTGGAGCAGCGCCTCCAGTGCCAGGCGCGCATCGGCTTGGATCGCGACGTCCGGTACCCAGTTGCGCCCGAGCTCTTCGGCCGCGATGTCGATCTGGATCAAGCGGGCACCGGCCGGGAAGTAGGTCCAATTTCCCGATTGGAACTCCTCCATGCGCGTGCCGACCATGACGAGGAGGTCACTCTCTTCCCACACTGAACGCGGATACTCGGTTCGATAGAGTCCGACCAAACCAGCGAAAAGTGGATGCTCTTCTTCCAAGATTCCGCGCCCACCTGGGGTAACTTGGAGCGGGACACCGAGGCGTTCGACGAAGGTGCGCACGGCGTCGAAGGCTCGGGACGCGATTGCGCCACTCCCGCAAATCAAGAGCGGGCGCTCGGCACGGCGCAGGAGTTCGACGGCTGCTTCGATTCGGTCGGGATCCGGGGCTGGTCGTATCCGCCGAAGCGCGGGCTGATAGGGCGGCGCCGACACTGGGCGGAGCGCGATATCAGCGGGGATTTCTAAATAAACTGGTCCGGGTTGGCCGTTCGTCGCGATCGTGAGAGCACGTCGAACGTACCAACCGGTTCGTTCCGGCTGCTCGACGGTCGCTGCCCATTTCGTGATGGGGCGGACGATCCGGACATGATCGGCTTCCTGGAACGCGCCCATCCCGAACGTCCGCATCGGCGCACGGACTCCGAGCGCCAAGACTGGCACACAGCCGGACCAAGCCTCGAGGATACCAGGCACGAGATTCGCGACTCCTGGTCCTGGACAACCGAAACAGCAGGCTGGTGATCCGCTCACCCGCGCGAAGGCATATGCCATGAAGGCACCAGCGGTCTCGTGTCGCACTAGGATCGGCCGGACATGGGATGCATCATAGAGGGCATCGTACAAATGTTTCGGGGAACCCGGCATACCGAAGATGTACGAGATTCCTTCTGTCTGCAGGGCATCGACGAGTATTTGCCATGCCGTCCGCTCCATCGCAGCCTCCGGGGAATACGATACGCGATCTCACCCCTCTTGGAAAGCCAGTGGTCGTTACGAAATCGGTCGGACTAGAATGGAATGGTTGTGGAAGGTGCGAATGATCGAGCTGCTCGTATGACTGAATTTCTTCCAGCACCGTTGTCGGTTCTCGATCGGGTGCGATTGGAACTCAATTATCTGGAGTGGGGGGAACGCGTACGCTCGCTCCGGCAGCGGGTCGCTCTCCTCGAGCTGGAACAGCAGGAAGTTCGTGCGCTCATACAGCGTCGGCTCGGGCCGCTTCAGCGTGAGTGCGATGAACTGCGTCAGGAAGTGGAGTTGCTCGAAGCTCGTCTCAACCGTCTCCTGCGCGTCAGCCAGCCGCTCGCTGACGAGGAACTCGATGAAGAGCTCCTCCGGCTGCGCCGTCAACGCGAAACCTGGCGCCAGGAAGAGTTCCGCCAGGAGTGGCGGGGATCCAATGGGCACCTGAGCGAGCGCACGACGGATGATGCTGGCGTGGGCCAGCGATTGCGGCGCCTCTACCGTTCGCTAGCCCGGTTGCTCCATCCAGACCTGGCACGTGATCAGGAAGAACGCATTCAGCGCGAACAGTTGATGCGGCTCGTCAATCAAGCCTGGGAACGACGCGATGTGGAACAACTACAGCGACTCTTCGCCGTCTGGAACACGGACAGTGCCTCACCCGTTGCGGATGGGCTCGAAGGACTGCGGCGTGGAGTGGCCCAACGCCAACTCGAAGAGGTACAGCTGCGTCGCCGCCTGAGCGAACTCGAGCGCTCCGAGGTCGGACAGCTTGCTCGGAAGGGCATGGCGATCGTCGAGCGGTATGTGCACCGGCAGGAAGAGTTGTTGCGGCATGAACTGGCTGGCCTCCGATTGCGGCGTCGCCGTCTCTTACGCTTGATCGAAGAACGGCGCCGCGAGCTGTCGCTCCGTACCGGATCTCACCGCTGATCGGCTCGCTCGAGCTCGGACGTGATGCCAATCCTCCGACCTTACCCAATGCTCGCAGCGGACGCATGCTGGAAGAGTCGTTTCTCCAGTCGCGGGGCGAGTGCGAGGGTGCGAGTTCGCTCGAGGGACTTTTGTCGTGGCATGCGCCCCCACCGGGAGGGTGCGACGCCTGATCGCCCTTCGGCGAACCCTCGGTCCACTGCAGTCCGCTCAACTCCGAACCGGATGTCGTTCGGCGTCTGCCCAGACCGGCTCAGATCGTTCGAAATTCTCCTCGCGAGTGCCGAGCGGGAATAACGTGTGCTCCGCCTGTCGACGGGAACTGCAGCCCTGGTTCACTCGGCGAGGCGTGCGTGAGTGCGTGCATTCTCCATCGCTCGCTCGCTGTTGGGCTGGTAATCGGGTTCGTCATCGTTCGCAGGATCGGAAAAAGGAACAGTTTCCCTTACCAGGACACTGCGACCGGCTCTAGCAGCCGCTGCGAGCCAGGATGGAGCGGCCAAGAGTCACTGTTCGTCGATTCAGTGAACCCGTCCCCTGGATACCGGTGAGACGGTAGGACTTTTTCAGCGACATCCCAGAGGTGTGCCCGCGCGGGATTTCCGTGCGCTCGATCGTTTTTTCGATTCTGCCGACTCATGGCTTCGATGCTGCAGTCTTCTCTCTGCGGCTCGCTTTTTCCTCCCGTTTCTGCTTCAAGGAAGAGTAATAACCCTTCCCCGGAGCAGAAAATCCGGAGCCTGCTGTCGTTGAACTGAGTTGCGCGAGCAGTGAGCGAAGTGATCAGAAGCTATGCTTTCGCGGCAGGGTTCTCACAGTCGAATCGCTCATCCAGGTGGTCGTCGTCGAGCCCTTTCTCGACTCTGAATCGCACGCCATAGCGACGATCAGCTCGCTGTTGCCGCCGTGTCGAGTGACGGCGTCTCGTCGGCCGACTCGTGCGGGTCTCGCGAAGACGCTGGCGACATCTACGCGTCGCGTATCACGCGCCCTCTGGACGCGCACCGTCGCGCTGTTCGCAGCGAAGCTCGGTGAGTTCGCTCGAGTGAACTATCTGGAGTGGCGCAGGGCACTCGACGTTCAATGATCGCGCAGCGACGACAGTGACGCGACAGCCGAATCCTGCTGTTCACGAGATGTGGATGAGTTCGGTGGAATAGTCGAGCAAATATCCCTCAGTGAGATGTTCCTCGATGTACTGGAGAACGCGGCGCAGCATCTCATCGGCGTGCTGCGGTGAAGTGGAGACACAGGCAATTCCGATTTCCGCGAACTGCCACTGCGTATGTCCGTCGGTCTCGGCGATCGCGACATTGAATCGGTGCTGGACTTGCTGAATGATCGATTTGACGACGCGCCGCTTCTCCTTGAGAGAATGCGCTCCCGGGATCTCGAGGGCAAGTCGGGAGACTCCGATCACCATCTCGCCGCGTTCCGATCGAAGAATCAGATTACGTTCTGTTCCTGTATCAGTCGTCCTCGGCGGAAACGCCCTGGATCGAACGGGCTGATATCGACCGAGCGCGCTGCACCGTCGAGAAGAAGCTCAGCCATGCAACGCCCGACAGCAGGACCATGCATGAACCCATGACCGCTGAAGCCGGCGGCGACCGCTAATCCTTCGACACCGTCGACCCAGCCGAGAAGCGGGTTGTCGTCGGGCGTCACTTCGTAGAACCCGGCCCAACCGCGGCGGATCCGTGCATGCTCGAAGACCGGTGCTCGGCGACAAAGCGCCTCGACGGTGCGCGCCATCCACTCGGGATCGACCGTCTTGTTGAAACCTGGGGGCTCATCCGGATTGGACATGCCGAACAAAAAGCCGTCCCCTTCGGGGTGGAAGTACAGCGATGTCTCGAACTCGATCGTCATCGGGACCGTTTTGGGCACGAGGTCGAAGGGTTCGGTCACGAAGCTCATCCGGCGATAAGGTAGGACCGGTAGCTCGACACCGGCCAGCTTTCCGAGTTCACCAGTGTACGGGCCTGCGCAGATGACTGCGACACCACAGGACACCGGTCCTTCGGGTGTGAGGACAGCGTGGAGGCGGTCCTGCTCGATCCGAAAACCGATGGCTGGACAGTGCTCCCGGAACTCCACGCCGCGTTCCCGGGCTGCTCGGGCGAATCCCATCGTCGCTGAGTACGGATCGCACCAGCCATCACGCGGGCAGTAGGTTCCGCCGAGGAGATCGTCGGTCCGTACCGCCGGTTGCAGGCGAGCGATCTCTTCTGGATTCACCCAGCGGGCTGGCACACCCAAGGCCTGCTGTAACTCGAGAGACTGCTGAAATGCTTCGACATGTTGTGTATTAGTCAACAAGAAGAGATAACCATATTGATGAAGGCCAATATCGGTTCCAAAAAGTTCGGAAAAATGTTCCCAGTACTCGAAGCTGAGGAGAGAAAGGCGAATGTTCGTCTCCGTGGAGAATTGGAGGCGGATACCACCAGCCGCGTCGGCGGTTGCGCCCCGGGCGATTTCGTCTCGCTCGAGCACGACGATATGGCCTGCTCGGCGTTCGGCCAGGTGGTAGGCGAGGCTGCAACCCATGATACCGGCGCCGATGATCACGAAATCGACAGACTCCACCATGGTGTTCCTCGATCGGCTCCGCACGCTCATGGTCGAAGTATACGCAGTGGAAAAGGCGGGTGCGGGCAATGCGCTTGCGCTCAGAGCGGTGCATGAGGTCAGCTCTCGTGACAGATCGGTATCATCTCGCGCCGGGCGTCTTGCTCGAGATGCCTGAGCCGAGGCAACCGTCCTGAGGCAGCTCGCGCCAGCAGGAATGACGTGCTACGATCCGGTTGTCGCGATCCACGGATGGTGGGGAGGGCAACTCATGACACGTGATCCGGTCGACACTGTCTTGGCGCGAGAGATCATGACGGAAAATGTGGTGACGGTGCGGCCGAATACCACTGTCGAGGAAGTGGCACGGCTGCTCATGACGCACCGGATCACTGGAGTTCCGGTGATTGACGAGGCAGGCCGCGTCCTCGGCATCGTCTCGGAGTTCGATCTCCTGGCAAAGCGTGGCCACACGGCTGGCGAAATCATGACGCGGGATGTGATCGCTGTCACCGAGGAGACACCGGCTGAGGCGATCGCTGACTTGATCGTCCAGCAACGCGTTCGCCGAGTTCCGGTGTTGAAAGAGGGTCGTCTCGTCGGCATCGTCACACGGGCCGATCTCATTCGCCTCTTCGCTCTCACTCGATGGACTTGTTCCAACTGCGGATACTTCGAGCGTGGTCTGCATCGTCCAGAGGTCTGCAGCGCCTGTGGGAACCGCACCTTCACGCTCGAGCGCGAGCCACCGGGAATGTGAGGGTGAGTGGAATGTTCGATGTCGTCGTGGTGGGTGCTGGACTGGTCGGACTCGCCACTGCCCGCGAACTTCTGCTTCGTTTTCCACGCGTGAAGCTCGCGGTTGTGGACAAAGAGGGGAAAGTCGCGGCGCACCAGTCGGGACACAACAGCGGCGTGATCCATTCGGGCCTGTACTACCGACCGGGCTCCCTGAAGGCGCGCGCTTGTGTGGCCGGCGCAGCGAAGCTGATCCGCTATTGCGAGGAACAGGGTATTCCGTATCGGTTGATCGGCAAATTGGTGGTGGCGACGAATCCCGACGAGATTCCACGCTTGCTCGAACTCTTCCAACGGGGACAAGCGAACGGGGTTCAGGGATTGCAGCTCCTCGGTCCGGAAGAGATACGAGAGCGTGAACCGGCCGTCACGGGGGTACGCGCGATCTGGTCGCCACGGACGGGTATCGTCGACTTCGTTCGTGTGGCGGAGGCACTCGCCGACGATATTCGCACGGCGGGTGGGGAAATTCGCTTGGGTCACCACGTGATGGCTTTCCGGCAGGGCAACGGTACGATCGCGATCGAAACGAGTGCTGGTTGCCTAGAGACACGCTTCGCTTTGGTGTGTGCTGGTCTGTTCAGCGACCGCTTGGCACGAGCGAGTGGTGGAGGACCTGACCCCGCCATCGTGCCCTTCCGTGGGGACTACTATGTTCTCCGTCCGGAACGCAGTCACCTCGTGCGCACCAACGTCTATCCGGTCCCCGATCCGCGCTTTCCCTTCCTCGGTGTCCATTTCACCCCCCGCTTGGATGGCTCGGTGTGGCTCGGGCCGAATGCCGTTCTGGCCTTCGCCCGCGAGGGATATCGTCGAACAGACGTCGACTGGCACGATCTCTGGGAAGCGGTTTCCTATCCTGGTTTTCGTATCTTGGCTCGTCGATACTGGCGTGTCGGCCTCATGGAGCTCTGGCGCGATTTTAGCCGGCGAGCCTTTCTCCGGGAGCTCCAGCGTTTCGTTCCGGAGCTCGAAGAAGATGACCTCCTTCCCGGCCCGTCCGGTGTGCGGGCGCAAGCCGTGACCCGGGACGGCCAGCTCGTGGACGACTTCGTGTTGGAGCGGCATGGCCGCGTGGTCCATGTCCGCAATGCTCCTTCACCGGCAGCGACCTCTTGTCTGGAAATCGCGCGGCTGCTGGTCGACGAACTGGCTGAGAGTCTGCCGACTCGCTGATGGTCCTAACGAGGTCGCTGGCTCATCGAAAGACCTGATCCCACTTGTGCGTGCGCTGCTGGGTGATGCCGGAAGCGCAACGAGAAGTACGCGACTGCCAAGGTACAGAATGCGCAATAGGCGACGAACGCTGGTGCGTAGCCTGCCTGGACGATGATCCGTCCTGCAACGAAGCTCGCGCCGGCGAACCCGATATTCCACGCCGCGCTGCGCAGACTGAACGCGTGTGCCCGGGCCGCTGGTGGTAATGTTTCGGCAATGAGCATGGAGTCGATTGGCCAGGCCATCGAGATCGAAATCATGCGCACGATATGTGCCGAGATCGCGAACGGAATGCTTTGGACGACGGTTAAGGGAGCATAGAAGAAAACCGGGAGAAGACGCAGCACCGTGACAGCGGCAAGGGGTCCCAAGCGCTGTGCGATGGCCGGACCGAGCAATCCGAAGACTGCACCGATGAGGCTCGCTGCTGCGAAAACGATCCCGATGGTCTCTGCTGAAAGTCCGAGTCCGTTCAAATACACGTTGTAGAAGGGTACCACCGCACCATTGCCGAGACTCAAAAGACCACCAGCGACAACAAAAGTGAATAGGTAGACGCGTATTTGTTTGGAGGAAAGTCCCTCCGCTGCAAGTCCGGCAGCAGTGTCACTCGTGGAGGATACGCGGCGACGAGGTGCTCGCATGAGTGCGAGTGGGACGAGAGCGACTCCGCAAACGAGAATGCTCGACACGAGCCCGAGGCGGAAAGAGAGAACTCCGGGAACGGGGAGCCCGAACGCCACACCGAACCACGTTGGCGACCAACCTGCCAAGAGATTTCCGATCGTTGCCGAAATGGAAGTCAACGAGAGTGCAACCGCGGCCACGGTCGGCCGTTGTTCCCGAGGAGCATGGTCGATGACGAAAGGCATGAGTGGGACGAAGAGGAAGGTCGTCGCTAAACCCTGCAAAAGTGCACAAGCGAGAATTGCACCGGGATTGGTCATGAGGGCGAGCAGTGTCGATGCCACGATATAGCTTGCTGTGCCGAAGGTCAGACACCACCAGGCTCCGCGTTGCTGGAGCAATCTCCCGAGCGACAACGCGGAGAGAGCCAGGGAAGCTGTCGAGACTGCATTGACCAGACCGATGAAGTCTTCTCGGAAGCCAATTTGAAGTAAATAAAGGTTATAGAGAAGTGCAAATGCACCGATGGCGACATTCGAGAAAAGTGCATAGAAGAAGAACAATTGGATATCTCGAGGTAAATGCAGAAGCCCGCGGGCATACTGGACGAGCGATCGAACGATGGGCACCAGTTGCCCCCTTCCCTCCGGCCGCAGTATACGACTCGTCAGGACTGATCTGGGCGGGGTGCACTGCTGTCGGGTGGCAGGGGGAGGAAGACGTTGGAATCGATCGTTGGCGCGATGCTCGCCGTACTCGACGAGACAGGAGCGGGGATCATCACCGATTTCGATGGGACGCTGAGTCCGATCGTCGCTGATCCTGAGAAGGCAACCGTCCATCCAGTCGCCCGCCGAGCCTTGCTCCGTCTCGTCAAGACCGTTTCGCTCATCGCTATCGTCTCGGGTCGGCGCGCCTCCGACGTCGCTAGTCGGCTGGCAGTTCCGGGACTGGTGATCGTGGGCAACCACGGACTCGAATGGTTGGTCGGAGGTCACGTGGAGGTCGCTCCCGAGGCCGAACCCTGGCTCGGCGCGGTACGAGCGGCTGCGGCCGAAGTCCAGCGACTTTGTCCGGACGTGCTGGTCGAGGACAAGGCGCTCACCGTCACGATTCATCTGCGGCGACTGCGGAATGTCTCGCGCCGGCAGGCAGTGGAGACCGTCGTGCGGCGGGTCGCAGGGGAGTACGGGTTATCGATCCGTCAGGGACGCGAGGTGCTGGAGTTGCGACCACCTGTCCCGATCGACAAGGGTACGGCTGTCGATCGGCTCGTTACCCGTTACCAGCTCCGGGCTGTCGTTTTTGCTGGGGACGATGTCACTGATCTCGATGCCATGCGCTTGCTCGTCGTTCGACGAGCGAGCGGACAGGTTCATGCTCTCTTGATCGGTGTCTGGAGCTCGGAAGCACCGCCAGAACTGAAGCAGCTCGCCGATCTGCTGGTGCCGGGCGTGGATGCATTCGCCGCTGTGTTGAACGAGCTCGCTCAGCGACTCGCTGAGCTTCAGTAGGTATCGAGCGGCCAGGCGGGGCGCTTCACCGATCGATATGAGAAGAAGGCGAGGTCCGGTGTGGCGATGCCTGGAGTGACTGCCTGCAGCACTTGCGCCGGTCGCACGAGCGGTGTGAATGGATCGCTTTGGCGACACCAGGCCAGTGCCTCGACGGCGGACTTGAGGATGATGATGCGCTTCGTTGCGACGTCAATGCCGAGAGCGCGTGCCAGCCCGAGCTCATCGAAAGGAACCGGCCGACCCGACACGACCACATCGAGATGGCTTTCGTAGCGCCCCTCGATCTCTAGCCAAGCAGAAGGGCCAGCGTCGAGTAGCTCGCCTCCGGCGAGCGGGGACCAGCGACGATACTGGCCGCAACCGATCCGTCGAACGATTCCGCGGACTGGGATCGGATAACCATGACGGTGATCGGTTTTCCCGCCCAGCTCGAGTTCGATGGGCGTTCCTATTCCGTGGCGGAGAACGATCTCGATCGCTTGGGGATCGACGATCGCCGACACCAAGGTCTGTCGCGCGCCGAGATCCAGCGCGGCCCATAATGCTGCGGTCCCCTCGCCGGGGGCCCCAGCTTCGGTTGCATCTCCCGTATCGAGGATGAGATGGGGACCGGTGCTGTCGTTTTGCATCGCTTGGTGGATCGCTTCTTCGATGGTGAGCGTGGGCCAAGCGATTTGCTCGCGGCTGTCCCAGACCAAGTCGGCCAGTTGTCGCGCAGCTGTCTTGCCGAGTTCTGCGGCTGCATCGGTCACCACAACGACTGTCATTCCGGCTTCCGCAACGTCTGCGTAGGGGAAGCCAGCGAAGACGGTGACAGCAAGAATGGAAGGATTCTGTTCCACAGCGGCGAGGAGTGGTGGGAGCTGATCGAATGGTGGACAGTCCGTGCGCTGTATCGCTAATGGAAGGAGCATGGTGCGACGCTCGAGCGCTGCGACTGGTCGGATCTCTCGGCGAATCCAGCGAGCGAGCAAGCGGACGAGCAGGGCGAGTCGTTGCGCGCGATCGATACCTGGCCAGTGATGAGGTCCGAGCACGAGCGGGGTGAGACCAAAGACGGCTTCCGGTAGTTGTGCGACTTGATCAGCCAAAATGCCGACAAGGAGAGAGGGAAAACACTCGACGAGTCGGCGGAGCAGGAGCAGCTCGCCACTGTGTTCCTCGACGAGGAGTGTACCGGTTACTTCGAGGATCAGCCCGTCGAAGGAATCCTGCTGTTCCAGGATCGTCACCAGCTCAGTGAGCAACGTTGAGAAGGAATCGGGTTCGATCGGTCCACCGGCTGAGTGAACAGGCATGACCAGTGGGACGAGTTCGATGCCGTCGAACTCGACCCCTGGCAGGATGGTGTTCGTGCCTAGGTCATGCCTTTGGTTGTTCTGCGGCCAGGGAGAGAGGATCAGGGATCTGTGCTGGCGCGCGAACGTGTTGGATCGGTGGCGTATGGAAACAAAACCGATACGCATCCATTCCTCCGATCGCTGGCGCGGGAAGGAAGGAGCTCCTGCCCGATGGGCTATGATAATCGCGTTGTCGTAGGTTGCCGAAGCGGGGGATCGGGTACACCGGAAGGTGAGGAAAGATGCTTGGAAAAGGCGCGAGTGAGTCGCTCGAGACACGACCTCTTGTGTGTCCTCGTTGTGCAACGGATTTGAATGCAGATGATGCCTACCGGCGCTACCGCGTTTGCGGACAGTGTGGGTACCATTTCACGCTCTCGGCTGACGAGCGGATCCGACTGCTCGTGGATCCTGAGAGTTTCGAGGAATTCAACCGGCATCTCGTATCGGTCGATCCGCTGGTCTTTTCCGATCGTTTGCCGTATCGAAAGCGGATTCTCCAAGCCAGGGAAGAAACCGGACTGCGTGAAGCGGTCGTGACCGGTATTGGGCGCATTCGTGGTCACGAAGTCGTGCTGGCTGTCCTGGACTTCCGTTTCTTGGGCGGAAGCATGGGATCGGTCGTGGGCGAAAAGGTCACGCTGGCGTTCGAGCGGGCAGCTGAGCGACATCTGCCGATCGTCACGGTTTCTGCCTCCGGTGGAGCACGGATGCAAGAAGGCATCCTCAGTCTCGTTCAGATGGCAAAGACCACCGCGGCAGCCAAGCGTGCACACGACTCCAACGTTCCCTATATATCTGTACTGACTCATCCGACGACAGGCGGAATCTATGCCTCCTTCGCCAACCAGGGCGACATCATTCTCGCGGAACCGGGAGCATTGATCGGCTTCGCTGGGCCGCGCGTCGTGAAGGAGACCGCCGGACATGAGCCACTGCGTTCGCACTCGGCTGAATTCCTTTGGGAGCACGGCTTCGTCGACCAAGTTGTCGATCGGCGTCGTTTGCGTGACACGCTCGCCTTGATTCTCAGGCTCGTTTCCGCTCATGGGACGAGCGGAGGCCGATCGGTTTTGCGTCGTAGCCATCCGATCGACGGGTCGAGGCGACGGGCGTGGGACATTGTCGAGTTGGCGCGTCATCCGGAGCGTCCGACGACGCTCGACTTGATCCGCCGGATCAGCCCACAATTCATCGAACTGCACGGTGACCGCCTCTTCGGTGACGATCCTGCTGTCGTCGGTGGGATCGGCGAGATCGCCGGACGCGGTGTTATCATCATCGGACACGAACGTGGACACGGCGATCCGAGGAGGCGTAACGGTCAGGCATTGCCGGAGGGGTACCGCAAAGCGTTGCGGCTGATGGAATTGGCAGCTCGTTTGCGCCTGCCGGTGATTACCTTGATCGATACGCCGGGTGTCTATCTCGGCGAAGGGGCGGAGGAACGAGGAATCGCGTCGGCGCTGAGCCAATGTATCGCGGCGATGAGCGTTTTACCGGTGCCCACGGTTGCGGTGATCATCGGTGAAGGGGGGAGTGGTGGTGCGCTCGCCCTCGCGGTTGCGGACCGCGTTCTCATGCTGGAGAACGCGATCTACAGCGTCATTTCACCGGAGGGAGCAGCTGCGATTCTCTATCGCGATGCGTCGCGGGCACCGGAGGTGGCTGAATCGTTGAAGATCACCGCACCGGATCTCCTGCGACTCGACGTGATCGATGGAATCGTGCCTGAACCGGAAGGTGGGGCGCACCGCGATCCGGATTACGCCGCTGTTCTGGTCCTGGACGCCATCGTCGAGGCGCTGAACGAGGTCGTCGACATTCCGCCCGACAAGCTGGTTCGCGAGCGGTACCGGAAGTTCCGGCGCATGGGCCAGACCAATACCTACATTCGCGAGCTGGTGGCACAAGAGGTGGCTGAGCTGAGCGCGACGATCGGGCGAACACTGGGAAGCTTGCGCGACCGCTTTCCTTTCAGCAAAGACGAGGAAGTGGTGGAAGCATCGCCGACGGTTCGCCAAGAATGAGTCCGAGATGTGGGGCACTTGCTCGAGATGAGGGCGTACGAGACGCCGTGCGTGATCGTTGACGGCAGATCTTCATTCGTCTACACTACCGATGTCGATCACGCCGTGCCGGCGCCTCTAGCAGGATTCGGAAGCGAGATCGTACGGTGAGCTGCGAAATTGTGCACTTTTCGGCCACGACGGTAAGCGATCTGTTGAGGTGGATGGTGACGTGATGGCGACGGTCAAAACGATGCCCGCTTCGGGCCCGGAAGCTGGTCTCGGGGCGCGGCTCCAGCTGATCGAACTCACGAAGGTCTACGGGGACGTCGTTGCGGCTGATCGAGTCACTCTGGACATCGCTCCCGGTGAGTTCATTACCTTGCTCGGTCCATCGGGATCCGGGAAGACAACGACGCTCATGATGGTCGCTGGATTCGTCATTCCCACGTCCGGCCAGATCCTCGTCAACGGTGAAGATATTGCATTCCGACCACCCCACAAGCGCAATATCGGTATGGTTTTCCAAAATTATGCACTCTTCCCTCATATGACCGTCGCTGAGAATATTGCGTTCCCATTGAAGATGCGAAAATGGCCGCGTGATCGTATCGAACAGGCAGTGAGAGAGGCGTTGCAACTGGTGCGCCTACCTGGCTTTGAGCAGCGCTATCCTCGGCAACTTTCCGGCGGTCAGCAGCAGCGTGTAGCCCTCGCGCGGGCTTTGGTCTTTCGTCCACCTGTTTTGCTCATGGACGAGCCTTTGGGGGCGCTGGACAAGAAACTTCGTGAAGAGATGCAACTGGAAATCAAACATATTCAAGAATCACTGAATATCACCACGATCTATGTCACCCATGACCAGGAAGAAGCGTTGACGATGTCCGATCGTATCGCCGTCATGCGTGATGGGCGTATCGAGCAGGTCGGTACGCCGCGCGAGTTGTACGAGCAGCCGGCCAGCGAGTTCGTGGCCAGCTTCATCGGAGAATCGAACTTTCTCATGGGGCGACTGGAGCGACGTGATGGGCATGCTTACCTTGTCACCGAAGACGGCTGGAGAGTAGCGATCCCCGATGCAGAGGATCTGCCTGCCGGCGAGCAAGTGACAGTTGCTTTGCGACCAGAGCGAATCGTGCTCGGGGAGCGGCGTGGTGAGAACCACGCCGAGGCGACCATCGAGGAGATCATTTACGTGGGCGAAGCGACCAAATTCCGCGTTCGTCTTCTCGGCGATCGGCTTTTGACGGTGAAGCAGCCTAGCAGGTTGGAGACGATGCGCTGGCAGCGCGGGGAACGGGTCCTCCTCAGCTGGCGAGCCGAGGATGCGGTCCTCCTACGGGGACGGCATTGAGAGGAGGCGGTCGATGCCTTTTCCGAGCCACGCTGATGCTGTCGTCATCGGTACGGGTGCCTTCGGCCTTTCCGTCACGTTGCAGCTGGCCCGAATGGGGTTACGCAGCGTGGTCGCCTTGGATCGGTATCCGATCGCTTCCCAGACTTCGCCGCGCGCTGCTGGTCTCTTCAAGCTCGTGCAAGCGGACGAACTGCGGACGCGCCTTGCTCGTCTGGCTGTAGAGACGGTGATGCACTTCGAACGTGACTTCGGTGTGACGCTTCCCTATGTCCGGTCGGGAAGTCTCATGGTCGCGCGAACCGAACGCCATGCTCGCGTCATCGAGCAGGAAGTGAGCGATGCGCAACGTTGGGGTGCCGATGTTCATCTCGTGTCAGCGCGCGAGGCGCAGGCGCTTGCACCGTTCCTGCAGGCCGAGTCGATACTGCGTGCAGCCTATGTGCCCGGCGATATCTACATCGAGGAACCAGTGAGTCTCTTGAACGCCTTTCGTGAGGCTGCCGAGCTTCTCGGTGCGCGCATCATCGGAAACGTGCCGGTCATCGGCATCGATGTGCGAGATTCGGCGGTTCGAGCAGTGCTCACGCCCGAGGGGACGATCCAGACTGATATCGTCATTGATGCAGCGGGAGCATGGGTGCGTGCGGTTGCTCGCCTAGCTGGCACTGACTTGGCTGTCCAGCCGATGCGGCACCAACTGGCTATCACACAGCCGATCAGCGGCACGCAGAGCGAGCAGGCGATCGTGCGGATCTTCGATGCTGCGGTGTATGTCCGGCCGTGTCGGGGTGGTCTCATGTGGGGCGGGTTCGAGGCGAATCCGCTACCGTTCGATCCCACCGCGCATGGCGACGATTTTCGTATCGAGATGACCCCACTCGATTTCGGAATTCTTCAGCAATGCGCGGAAAGTGTGCGCAACGTGGTTCCGGTTCTGCACGATGTGCCTGTTCAGGAGCATCGCGGTGGACTGTTTACGATGACACCGGATGGTCGCTTCGTCGTCGGACCAGTTCCCGCGGTCAGAGGATTTTGGGTTTTGAGTGGCTGCAACGGGAGCGGTTTCTCCTTTTCGCCGGCGCTCGGGCGTTTGCTCGCAGAGTGGATCGTTCAGGGTCAGCCGTCGGTCGATCTGGCTGCGTTTGCGCCGGCACGACTGGCTGGCGTGGTCGACGAAGCCTCGCTGCGCGAGGCCGCGATCTTCCAGTACACGCACTACTACGAACCACTCGGAGAGTGATGGTAACGCGGGGCCGGGGGAACTCCCGGACGGAGGGGCGCGATGGCGGCATCACTCACGGAAGCCAAGCGCACGGCATTCCGCTGGATCGACGACAATGCGCCGTGGCTGTCGGCCTTCGATCTGGAAATCTGGCGCTATGCTGAACCGGCATGGCGAGAATACAAGTCGGCTCGCGCATATGTGGATCTTCTCCAGAGGCATGGCTTTGCCGTCGAGGTCGGATCGGGTGGTATGCCGACCGCTTTCGTCGCGAGCTGGGGTGAGGGACGCCCGATCCTGGGAGCCTATGCTGAATACGATGCGGTACCTGGCAATTCACAAGAACCGGTTCCGTACCGGAAGCCGCGCGAGGGCTTGCATCCGTGGGCTGCGGGTCACACGGATCCACATTCTATGCTCGGCGTTGCCGCACTCACCGGCGTCTTGGCCGCACGCTACGCGATGGAGCGACATAGGCTCAAAGGAACGCTTCGCTTCTTCGGCGAGCCAGCCGAGAAGGTTTGCGGCTCCAAACCGATCCATGCTGCGAAGGGGTACTATGACGGCTTCGATGCGTTCATCGCCTATCACCCGTCGTATTACCCCAAGGGCACCAATACGGTCGCCTGGGAAACGCACTGCGGCTCGTACTGGAGCTGCGTTTTCTCCTTCGAGTGTGTGGAGCCAGAACGCTGGATCGACCGGAGCTTGTTTCCAGACGTCGGTGGAGCCCACGCAGCAGCGCGGTGCCCGGGAGCCATCGACGCACTCTGCCTGATGTACACGATGACCAAATACACTAAAGAGACGATGTTTCCGCATACTGGTTCCTGGACGTTAAACGAGTTCATCTTGGTCGCGGGAGACGCGACCGCAGACAATCTCCCACCCCGGTTAGCCCAGATCCAATATGCGTGGCGCTCACCGAGCCTGGGAATCCAAGAACAGATCTACCGTGTGCTCGCCAATAATGCCAGGCGCGCGGCTCAGGCGACGGGTTGTCGCGTATCGGTACGCTGGGTCAGCAAGACACGTGTCGGACTGCCGAATGTAACTCTTGCGCGATTGACATACGATAACTTGGAATTGGTTGGTCCTCCTCGTTATAGTGAGGAAGCGCGTGCGTTCGCGCGAGAGATTCAGCGGAATCTGGGCCTCGAGCCGATGGCGGATCCGTTCATCGAGGATGTCGAGCGAGTGATTCCTCCCCAAGAGTACGAAGCTCGCCTGCGATCAGCCTTGCCGGAATGGCAGCGGAACTTTACCTCTGATGATTATGTGGAGTACACCTGGCATGCTCCGACGGTGCGCTTGTACACGGCTCGACCGCGTTTGCGCCCGCCGTCGCCCGATTACGCCTACCCAGCCTGGGCTGACAACGCGCTGGGTGGGCGTCCTGAGATCGTCGATCCAGGCATGTTCGTGGCCGGCAAGGTCGTCGCGGCAACACTGCTGGATCTGGTGACCTACCCCGAGTTACTGGAACGTGCCTGGAACGAATTCCGCGAACGCACCGGGGGCGGCGTTGGTGGCAGCCAGTGGGTGGCACCCCTCTTGCCGCGCGATTTCCCACCCCCGATCGATTTGCGCTGGCCGGAGTACATCACGACAGTTCGCGGTGAAGAATGGTGGATTCCCACGCCGAACCAAGCTGCTTTCAGCGAACTCGAGGACTGATCGTGGCATACTGTGTGCGGGTCGTTGACGCGTGAGGAAGGAGGATTGCGGTGAGTCGAGATTGGGAGCGACTACTCAAGGACCTCGAGCGGGCCAGTCGCCTCCAACGGCGCCAGTTTCTCCGCGCCCTGCTGGCGTCCGGGGTGACACTAGCGGGGGCGAGCGCACTGGCCGCTTGTCGCCAGCAGGCGACTCCGACGGCTGCTCCAGCTGGGCAGACGCCGGCCGCAGCGCCGACGCAAGCGCAAGAGGGCGGCCTCCTCAAAGTCGCTGGATACGACAATCCTAACAAGTGGAAAGGGAAGACGCTCGTCTTCGCGGGGTTCGGCGGTGCGATGCAGGACGCCCAGCGCAAGGCGGTACTGGAGCCGTTCCAGCGGCTCACCGGTGCGACCATCGTCGAAGATACGACCGACATCGGGAAATTGAAGGCGATGGTCGACGCCAAGGCGGTCGAGTGGACGGTATCCCAGCAAGGAACCTTCGAAAGCCGTGTGCTGGGGCAGCAAGGGTACTTGGAACCGATCGACTACTCCATCGTCGATAAATCGAACTTTTTCGAGGATATCGCCGGCGAGTTCGACGTCGGAGTCATTTATTGGGCGCTTATCCTCGCCTATCGAACGGACAAATTCGGCAACAATCCGCCGCAGGGGTGGAAAGACTTCTGGGATGTACAGAACTTCCCTGGTCCGCGCGCCATGGATAAAGTCGACGGACCGGTTGGTAACCTCGAGTTCGCTCTGATGGCCGATGGGGTTCCGAAAGAGCAAGTCTACCAGGTTATGCGCACAGCTGAGGGGATCGAGCGAGCCTTCAAGAAGATGGACGAGATCAAGCCACACGTGACGGTCTGGTGGGAAGCGGGTGCGCAGCCGGCTCAGCTGCTCACCGACGGCGAGGTCGATATGGCCAACGCCTGGAACGGGCGGATCGACGCTGCTCAACGGCAAGGGGCGCCGATCGCGATCCAGTGGAACCAAGGGCTGCTCCGCACTGACTCCTTCATCGTTCCCAAGGGGGTGAAGGAGAAGGAGTTGGCGATGGACTTCATCAACTTCGCGACGCGACCAGAAGTCCAGGCCGAGCTGTCCAAGTACATTCCCTACAGCCCAACGAACGCGAAGGCCTTCGACCTGCTTCCCGAAGACCTCAAGGCCCGCTTGCCGAGTGCGCCCGCACAAAAAGAGAAGATGCTCTTCGCCGACGCTGAATTCTGGCTGGCTAACCTCGACAAGCTCACAGAGCGCTTCAACGACTGGCTGACGAAGTGACGCGCAGTCCAGTGACGCTGCTGCCGGGGGAGTGCTCGCTCCCCCGGTAGCGTGTCATCGCATCGATGTGTACAGTAGTGTCGGGGAAGCTCCGGTTGAGTGGTTCGAGGGGCGTCGAGGATGACGACAGGTGAGGCGCTTGCCAGTGCGGCGTATCAGGGAAGCGCGCTGAGTCGTCGGTTGGAGCTGCGCCGGCAAGTCGGATATCTGGTGCTCTTGCTCCCGGCGTTGATCGTGCTTCTCGTGCTTTTCGTGTATCCGATCCTCCGACTTCTCGTCACGAGCGTCTACGACGGAGGTCAACTGACGCTCGAACATTATCGACGGATCGTCGAGGTCGATCTTTATCTTCGGGTCTTGCGTACGACCTTCACGATCGCACTACAGGTAACGCTCCTCTGCCTGGCACTGGGTTACCCGTTAGCGTATTTTCTGGCGACACTCCGCGCCCGGACGGCACGGCTACTCATGATCTTGGTGCTGATTCCGTTTTGGACGAGCATCCTGGTGCGCACGTACGCGTGGATGGTATTGCTCCAACGCCAGGGTGTCTTCAATCGCTGGCTCTTGGAACTCGGGTTGATCGATGAACCGCTTCGTATGATGTACAACCGCATCGGCGTACTCGTCGGTATGACGCATGTGCTCTTGCCGTTCATGGTGCTGCCGACCTATGCCGTCATGCGGGGAATCGATCGCAATCTCCTGCGAGCAGCGGCGAATCTGGGAGCCTCGCCGCTCCAGTCGTTCCTGCGTGTGTTCCTTCCATTGAGTCTCCCCGGGGTCGCGGCTGGTAGTTTGCTCGTCTTCATTCTGGCGCTCGGTTTCTTCATCACTCCAGCTTTGATGGGTGGTCGAAACGATATGATGATCGCCCAGCTCATCGAGACACAGATTCGGACACAGCTGAACTTCGCGTTCGCAGCAGCTCTCGCGACTGTTCTTCTCGTGGTGACGCTGATCATCTTTGCCATTTATAATCGGTTACTCGGACTCGATAAAATGTTCGGGGGTGGCGTCTGATGGCCGAAGCAGCGACTCCGCTCGAACGGCTCGAGATAGCAGTACAGCCAAGGCGAAGCCGGCGCGCGATACCGTGGGCGCGTATTGTCCTGGGGATATTCAGTGCACTGGTGCTCTTATATCTCGTCGCGCCGGTTCTCATCGTCATTCCGATGTCGTTCAGCGCGGCCAAGTATCTGTCCTTTCCACCCCCGGGGCTCTCCCTCCAGTGGTACGAGAACTTCTTTGCGCGTTCCGACTGGACATCGGCGACCATTCAAAGCATTCGGGTCGCCTTCATGGTCATGGTACTCTCGACCGTACTAGGAGTGGCGGCTTCCCTCGCACTCGTTCGTGCGTCGTTTCCTGGTAAGGAGATCGTCAACCTGATCATCGTCTCGCCGCTCGTGGTACCGGCTATCATCGTCGCGATCGCGATTTATGGTTTGTATGTGCAACTTCGTTTGGTTCAGACGTTCTGGGGGCTCGTCCTCGCGCATACAGTGCTGGCGATTCCCTACGTTATCGTGAACGTGTCCGCGACCTTACGGGGTTTCGATATCCGCTTGGAGCAGGCGGCTCAGAGCCTCGGAGCGAACGGGTGGCAAACGTTTCGGCACGTGACGTTGCCGCTGATCAGCCCAGGTATCTTCGCCGGCGCTGTATTCGCCTTCATCGCTTCGTTCGACGAACTCATCGTTGCTCTCTTCATCGCAGGAGCCCGGGGCCGCACGTTGCCGATGCGCATGTTCGAAGGACTGCGCATGGAGATCGATCCGACGATCGCTGCAGTATCCTCGATGCTGATCACCTTTTCCGTTCTGGTCTTGGCATCGGCGGAATTGGTGCGGCGGCGTAGCCAGGTCGAATAGCCCGTGGCCGTAGGGAAGTCGCCTCCGGTACAAAACAGTTCCGTACACGTGTCGCAGGCGGCGACCAAGCGTTGGCTGCGCCGCGGTCTCGTACTGCTCGCTCTCGTTACTGTCTTCTGGGTCCTGTGGACGGTGCGAGGGGCACTCGTTCCCTTCTTCATCGGTGCGATTTTGGTGTACCTTCTCGCACCGCTGGTAACGCTCTACGAGCGACTGCTGCCGTTCCACCGGCGTATGCCAGGACTCGCCCGCACGGTCGCCATCCTCGCGACCTATCTCACGGCTGCCGCCGTGCTCGCTGGTATCGGGCTGCTTCTCGTACCTCCTCTGATTCGGCAGACGACCGAGTTCGTCCAAGCCACACCAGGATACTGGCAAACGATCAATGAGCAGGTCAATGACCTCCTGACGCAATACGAGGCCAATGTGCCGGCGACGATACGGACTCAAATCGAGTCAGCCCTGGGTAACCTCTGGTCGATGGCGCTGCAGGGGGTGCAGCGTGCGATGCGCCTGACCTTCGGGGCAGTGACCGCGGCGATCGGCTTCTTCTCGGCACTCGTTCTCGTCCCGTTCTGGATGTACTACGTGCTGAAAGACAGTGAACCAGCGCTCCAGTGGTTCTATGGACTTTGGCCAGCAGATTGGCGTGACGATGTCCGTGCTCTCGTCAAGATCGTCGACCGAACGTTGGCGGCATATATCCGCGGCCAGCTTTTTTTGGGGCTCGTCATCGGCGTTGCTGTCGGAGTCGCTATGTGGGCGATCGGCATGACACAGCCGATCGTCCTCGGACTGATCGCTGGCGTCTTGGAACTCGTGCCGATCCTGGGCCCGATCCTGACGTTCATCGTGATCGCGCTCGTCGCGCTGGCCACTGATCCCGGTAAGCTTCTGTGGGTTGGACTCGCCTTTATCGTGATTCAGCAACTGGAGAACAATCTCCTGGTTCCGCGGGTGCACGGCTATGTCGTTGACATGAACCCGGCTGTTGTGATGGTTCTGGTCGTCACCGGTGGAGCACTCTGGGGACTGCCGGGAATGGTCGTCATGGTCCCGCTGGCAGCGGTCGTGCGGGATGCGTTCCGCTATCTCTATCGGCGCTGGAGTGACCTCGATACGGCTGCTCAGCCGGGATCGCCTTCGGGTGACGCGTTGTCGGTCGACACCGATTCTTGAAACCCGGGAACGAGTTCGAGGTACGGCTGTAAGTCTTCGACCAACCCCAGCGGTTGAGGTTTGGTGCGAAGCTGTGGGAACAGGATGACCTCGCGGATCGTTGGCCGATTCGTGAAGAGCATGACCAGCCGGTCGATGCCGAGACCGAATCCGCCCGTTGGTGGCATACCGTACATCAAGGCGTTGATGAAGTCCTCGTCGATCGGCATCGCTTCCTCGTCTCCTCGCTCCCGGTCGCGTGCTTGCTCGAGGAAGCGGTACAACTGATCGAGGGGATCGTTCAACTCGGTATATGCGTTCGCGAGTTCCAGCCCCCCAACGAAGAGTTGGAAACGCTCGACGAGGCGTGGATCCTCCGGCTTGCGCTTAGCGAGCGGTGACAGAGCTACAGGGTAATCGTAGATGAACGTCGGTTGGACGAGACGCGGCCGAACGAAGGTCTTGAGGAGTTCGTCGAGAATGCGAGGCCAGACCGTGGTGGGCTCCACGTCGGCTCCGAGAGCTCGGGCGCGCGCATAGAGTGTCGGCTGGTCGGTCACTTCCAGAAAATCGATTCCGGTGAAACGAAGTAGTGCCTCGCGCAAGCTCATTCGGGCCCACGGCGGTGTCAAGTCGATAACCGTGTCTCCCCACTGGAAGGTCAAAGTGCCGAGGGCCTCGCGTGCCGCGAAAACGATCAATTCCTCGCACATCTGCATGATATCGTGGTAATCGGCATACGCTGCATAAAACTCGAGCATGGTGAATTCAGGGTTATGCCGAGCATCGATCCCTTCATTGCGAAAGTCCTTGCAAATCTCGTAAACGCGCTCGTAGCCACCGACGAGAAGCCGCTTGAGATAGAGTTCGTCGGAAATACGCAAATAGAAGGTCTGATCCAGAGCATGGTAGTAGGTGGTGAAGGGGCGGGCTGCAGCACCGCCATGGATCGGTTGGAGCGTGGGTGTCTCGACCTCGAGAAAGCCGCGTTCGTCCAGGTACTGACGGATCGCGCGAATGACGCGGGCCCGTGTCACGAAGATTTGTCGCGTATCCGGGTTGGCCATGAGGTCGACATAGCGTTGGCGGTAGCGCGTTTCGACGTCGGTCAACCCGTGCCACTTGTCCGGTGGCGGATTGAGCGCCTTGCTCAGCAGTCGGAGCGCGTGCACCTCGAGAGAAACTTCACCGGTTCGTGTGCGGAAGAGATGCCCATCGGCTTCGACGAAATCGTTCAGGTCGACGTAGCGCTTGAACCATGCCAGTTGGTCATCACCGACGAACTCGCGGCGCAAGAAGAGTTGGATCGCTCCTGACCCGTCCCGGATATGACTGAAGACGGTCCGTCCCATGTCGCGAACGGAGACGACGCGGCCAGCCAGCTTGACTGGTTCGGGATCGGGCTGGCCACCGAGGTGCGGCTCGCGCTCGGTGAAGACAGCGTGCGCCTGCGCTGCAGTCAATTGGCGATGCGAACGAGCCGGATACGGGTCGATACCCTGTTGGCGTAGTTCGCGGAGCTTTTCGAGCCGTGCGCGCTGCTGATCGTTGAGCGGCATATCCTTCTCTCCGGTTACGGTTTCTCGGCAGACCGCTCTGCAAGGAAGAAATCCAAAACGCAAAGAGATTTTGGCACGATCACTCGATGCGTTGAATGGTGAAGCGCATCTCCCCACCTGGAGCACGCACCGTCACAGTGGTTCCGACACGTTTGCCGAGGAGCGCTGCACCGACCGGGGACTCGATGGAAATGCGTCCCTGCGCGGCATTCGCCTCTTCGGGGCTGACGATTACCCAGGTCTCGACGCTTCCTTCCTCGTCGATGACGGTCACGCGTGAACCCAAACGCACTTCGTCCTGTGGGCCAGCACGAGTGATCATCTGGGCTCGACGCAGGATGTGCTCGATCTCGCGGATGCGCGCTTCGGTCAGAACGAGTTCTTCCTTCGTGTCTTCGTACTCGCTGTTGTCGGAAATGTCGCCCTCATTGCTGAGTTGCTGCAGTCGCTCGAGCAACAAGGGCAACTTGTGCTGGCGCAGGTGCTCGAGTTCTTGTTCGAGCGCTGCTTTCCCCTCGGGTGTCAACACGATCGGGCGCTCACGCACCATCTTGGGCACCTCTCCGTTTCACTCTGCTGCGTCCAGTGGATACGGCCCGTGAATCGTGACTACGGAGGCTCATCTGCCGAGCCAACCCTTGGCGGTCTCGTGATACGCGTGCAGTCTTGCGCTATACGTAACACAACAGTGGCAACGGCTGTTCGCCGCGCCACCGTTGTGACTCCCGTACTCCGCCAGTGGGTGAGAAGGGACTCGAACCCCTGACCTCGCGGATGTGAACCGCGCGCTCTAACCGGCTGAGCTACTCACCCGTTTCACACCCCGAGTATAACAAAGGCGGAGACGGTGCCGCAAGCCACTTCTTACTCCACGATAGCGATGCAGTCGATTTCAACCAACGCTCCGGCCGGCAAGCGCGCAGCTTGCACCGTTGTTCGCGGTGGTGGATTTTCGCCGAAATACTTGGCATAGATCCGGTTGAAAGCAGCGAAGTCTTCCAAGTTCGCCAAAAAGCATGTTGTCCGAACCACACGCGAGAGCGAACTCCCAGCAGCTTCCAAGATCGCCTTGAGGTTCTCCAAAACGCGCTCCGTCTGTTCTTCGATGCCACCCTCGACCATACGGCCGCTTGCTGGGTCGAGAGGAATCTGGCCAGCAGTGAAGACGAACTGACCGACACGGACGGCCTGAACATAGGGGCCGTTCGGTTGGGGAGCTCCATCGGTGCGAATAACTTCGCGTTCCATACCACTCGCACCTCGCCTTCCGCTCGTCGTTTCTCGTCGACGCTACCATACGTCGGACCGCCGCGCAATGGGCGCGTGGGAGGCAAAAGGTCACCTCTGGTACACTCATGCTGGTTCGGTGTCCGGACACTCTCGGCAGGGGGACTCGTGAGTATCGCCGAAGTCGTCCGCGAAGTCGTCACAACCCGTATGCCAGGTCAGTGGCTGCGGCGCGTCGTCGCTGGAGCGAGCGTTATCGTCGCAGGGGCCGTGCTCGTGAGTGTGGCCGCGATTTTCGCCTATGGCTGGCTCCAGGGCGATCGGATCTATCCAGGCGTGCGGGTTGCCGGGGTGGATGTCGGTGGTCTCACCGTGGATGAGGCTGCCCAACGCGTGACGAACGCCCTCGCGACACTGACCAATCAAGAGATCGTGCTGACTTTCCAGGGAGCTGAATTGGCCCTTCCCGTACGTGAGTTGGAGCCGGAATGGAATGCGCAGGCAGCGGTGAACCAAGCTCATCGCGTGGGGCGTAGTGGCAATCTGTGGCGTGACTCGGCCAGTTGGCTCGCAGCGCGACTTGGCCTCGAGGTGATCCCGGTTCCAGTCACCTATCGAGCGGATCGTCTCGAGGCGGCGGTTCGCACCCTGGCTGAACGGGCCGCGCGCCCGCCGCAGGACGCCTTTTTCACTGTCGACGAGGACGGATCGTTGTACGTTGCTCCTGCTCGCGAGGGCGTGGGCATCGATCTCGGAATCGCTCGACAGTCCGTCGAAGGAGCACTCGCTTCAGGAAGAGTCGGAAGAGTCGAACTGGCTCCAGTTACCTTGCCTCCGACGTATACAGAGAGCGATCTCGAGCCGCTGAAGCCCCGCGTGCAAGCCTTGGTCGGTAGCCCGATCGTGCTCACCCTGGATGGCGAGTCACGCTGGATGATTTCTCCTCGTGATCTGGCTCGTTTGCTGACTCTCACAAGCCATGAAGGAGCTCTGCGAGCTTCTTTCGACCGCGGTAAGCTCGAGGAGTACTTGAGCCAGATCGCAGGGGTGGTCGTTGCACCTGCTCAGGATGCCCATGTGCGCTGGAACGGGTCAGCTTTCGAGGTTGTACCCGCTCGGCCTGGGGCGGTACTCGATGTGGCGGCCACGGTCGACGAGTTTCTAGTTCGGGTCGAGCGTGGGGAGCGCACGATTCCAGTTCAGGCACGTCCCGCATCTCCATTGGTTACCGAGGCGATGGCAGATGAGGCGCGTGCGCGAGCGCAGGCACTCGTTGATCGTGGTTTGACAGTGCGGTGGCCGAATGGCACGCGAACCCTGCGCGGTGGGGAGCTCGCTGCGCTGTTGACGTTCGAACAGCGCCGGCAGGGGGAAAACGTTGTCGGTTTGGACGTCAGTATCGACAGGTCGACGGTACGCTCCCTTGTGGAGGCGATCGCACCACAAATCCAGCGGGATGCTCGCGATGCGGTGCTCCGCTATCGAGATGGAAAAGTGATCGTCATCACCCCCGAGCAAACCGGTCAGCGGCTCGATATCGAGGGATCGCTGATCGCGTTCGAGCAAGCGGTACGGTCGGGTCGATCGGCGGTCGATCTCGTCGTCGCGAATGTCGAGCCTCGCGTCACCTCGGCCATGGCGAGTCAGATCCGGATCCGTGAACGAATCTCAGCAGGGGCAACCTATTACGGTGATTCGGCGCCGAATCGTCGGCACAATGTGGAGCTCGCCGTGCAGCGCGTCAATGGAGCGCTGGTACCGCCGGGTGAAGTGTTCTCGTTCACCGGAACGGTGGGAGCCATCAATCTCGAAAACGGGTACAAGGTCGGTTACGGAATCGTCGCAACCAACGGGCGTGTCCAAACGGTTCCCTCCGTCGGTGGTGGGGTGTGCCAGGTCTCGACCACGGTCTTCCACGCTGCATTCTGGGGCGGTTTTCCCATCGTCGAGCGAAACTGGCATCTGTATTGGATTCCACTCTACGGTCAGCCGCCGAGTGGTTTGATCGGGTTGGATGCGACGGTCGATACGGATTATGGTCTCGACTTCAAATTCCGGAACACGACGGGCGACTGGATCGCTGTCGTGGCATGGGCAGATGGTTCTTGGGTGCATGTCGAAATTTGGGGCACGAAACCGAATTGGCGGGTGGTCGTGGATGATCCTGTCGTGACGAATGTCGTGAAGGCAGATCCGACTCCGGTGATCAGGGAAGACTCTTCCCTGGCTCCTGGGGAGCAAGTCGTCGTCGAGCGTGCTCGTGATGGATTCAGTGTGGCGATACGACGGCGCGTCTACGAGGGAGATCGCTTGATCGACGATGTCACCTTGCGCAGCACCTATCAGCCGTCCCAGAACGTGACCCTGGTCGGTCCGCAACCGTCGCCGACCCCGACGGAGACTCCGGAAGAGGGAACTCCGCAACCCACAGAGGCCACGACCCCGGTACCGGAGGCGACGCCGACGCCGGTGCCGTAGTGGGAGGAGTGCGATCATGAACCAGCGTTCAGCACAGGCTCTGGGGCTTGTGGTGGGACTCTCGGTCGGGCGATGGATCGGACAGCAGACGCGTGACCGCTTGATGGTTCTCGAACCTCCTCGGCTCGTCGACTGGGAGCGGGCGCGGGAGATCGCGTTACGTCTCTCCGGTGGAGTGCGCTTGAGTCCATTGGAGCGAGAGGAGGCAACGGATCGCTATCGCAGACTCGTCACGGAACTCGCGCCGGCGATCGCTGACTTTGTTGGTTCACCGGTTCCCAGCGGCATACATCGCGTCTATGCCTTCGATCGGATCGATTGGATCGATGCGAATCTGGAAGGATTTGCAGAGGTTCTGCGTCCGCTGGAGGTCGTCATCCAACTACCGGAACAACCGCTCGCTCGGGCTGCTGCGGTCCTCTGGGCGCACGCTGGCCGGTCCGCTGCGACGATGGAAGTGGGGATGGCACTTGGGTTCCTCTCGCGGCGAGTTTTGGGCCAGTACGACATTGCTGTACTCGGTGGGGAACCGACTGCGGCTGGAAAACTCTATTTCGTCGAGCCGAACATTCGCTGGTTGATCAGGAACTGGCGACTGCCCGAGCACGACTTTTATCGTTGGCTGGTCTTGCACGAGGTAACCCATGCCTTCGAGTTCGAAAGCAGTCCTTGGTTGCGCGATCATGTCAATGGGCTCTTGCGCCAGTGGGTCGAAGCGCTGCGACATGAGGGGAAGCTCTTTCATCGCGTCATCGAGATTCTGCGGACCGCTCGGCGAGGGGACTGGACCGCCGATACGACGTGGATGGAACTACTCATGTCTACCGAGCAGCGACGTCTGTTCCGGCAGTTGCAGGCGATCATGGCTGTCATCGAAGGGTACAGCAACTATGTCATGCGCGAAGTCGGTCGAGAAATCGTTGAATCCTACCCACTGATCGAGCGTCGTTTCGAGGAGCGTGAGCGTGCTCGCACACCAGCGGAGTGTTTGCTACTGCGCCTGACCGGGTTGGACATGAAACTCGAGCAGTATCGGCGTGGTGAGGGGTTCTGCCGAGCGATCGCTGATCGCATGGGACGCGAGGCCTTCGCTGTTTTGTGGCGAGGCCCAGAGTGGTTGCCGACGTACGAGGAACTCGCTGAACCGGATAGCTGGATCAGTCGCGTGACGAGTGGTTCGTCAGGATGACGCTCGATATCCTCAAGGTCGCTGGTGAGCTTCGGGCAGCAGTAGAGACGGTAATCGAAAAGGAGCGCAGTGGACGCCCTGCGCTTCTCGAACTCTTGCGTGTGTTCGACGACGCGGAGATCACGCGCCGGGTGGCAAGCGCGCGCACCTCATGGCTTCTGGGTCTGCCGCTCGGACGTTATTTCGAACGAATCGCCGCTCCCGCACGAGTGCGTGCGGGCTACAGCTGCGTGGCCACTGATGCATCGGTGGTGGTAAGCGATCGCCACGGTCCAGTGCAGTACGTGGTCATCAATGTCGGCTTCTGCGTCCTGGAATACGGTGAGGAGCCAGCGGCTCAACTCGGTTCTGACCCGATCGTCTTGTGGAGAGAGGAAGAACTCTCGATCCCCGATGGTACTCGCCGAATACCGATCACCGGTAACGTGCTCGCGATGCGTCGGATGGTTACTGAACTCGAAGCAGCGTTACGCCTGACCCAGCATGTTCACGAGCCGGTTCTTGCTCTCCAGGATGGAACGCTGATTCCTTGGGTGTTGGAGGGGCAGACCTCCAGCCTGGTGCAGTGGGGAATCGAAGGATATGCGCGGGCCCTGGGGGAGTTTCGCCGTCGGAGAACACCTGTGGCTGGGGTCATCAGTTATCCTGGTTCGCGTGACATCATCAACGTCCTGCGTGTCGCAGCTTGCGATTATCCCCGACTCGGGCAAAGGGTGAATTGCGATGATTGCCTCCGGCGTGTGGCACGAGGGGAACGCGTGCAGGCCTGTGCGATCGTCCCCGACGTCACCGACCGCTGGTTCTTCGCGACACTCGATGACGTTCGCCTGGCGCCGGGGGATCGGTCTGCATGCTTTCGGAGCCAATCGTCCATTCTGGATCAGCTGCCTGCGGACGACCGCATCGTGTTCTTTTATCTTCATACTGGAACGGAAGTCGCTCGTGTCGAACTGCCGCATTGGGTCGCTGTGGATCGGGATCTCCTCGATTTTGTCCATGCGGTCGTGTGGGATCAGTGCAGTCGGGCACGAGGGTACCCGCTGGCACTCCAAGAGGCGCACGAGCAGGCCGTCGTGCATCGAGAAGAGCGGCTGCAGCTCGCCGGCTTGATCGAGCAGTTCTTCGCCCGCAATGGCTTCCTGGAGCAACGCTCGGCGAAGGAGCGGAGCAAGCGGGTGCGGTATGCATGAGCGACGAATCGGCGAAGTCGTCGAGACTTCGACCGTGCAGTTCCTAGTCGAGTGCGATGAGTTGGATCGACTTCCCGAATTGGGCTCGTTCGTGCGTGTCGGAGGAACGAATGTCGAGGCGATCTATGGTATCGTAGCTTATGCCGAAACGACGGCGGTCGACCCTGGCCGACGAGTCGTTCGACGCGGTTCGGGAGAAATCCAGGATCGGGCGCTGTACGAGGCAAACCCAGAACTTCGCTTCGTTCTCCGTTCGCTCTTCGTGGCGGTCGCGATTGCTCACGAACGGAGCGGCTGCCTGTACTTTCTGTTGCCCCCGTGCCCTCCACCATTGCATTACAGCGTCGAGCTAGTCCCCGCTGAGGAGGTCTGGCGACTGACCGATTCGTGTCGTTACTTTTCCTTCTTGCTCGCAGTGCATGGAGAGGTTCCGGCTGAGCAACTTTTGGCGGCCCATTTGAGTTACGTATTCCGTGCCCGTGGTAACGACCAGAGATGGCTCGAAGGGGCAGCGCAAGAGCTTGCGCGGCTGCTCAAGCGCGACTACGATCGCCTCCGTCAAGTGCTGGAGGCCGTCGAGCCGCTCATCGAACCCCGTCCGCATTAGTGCCGGAAGTGACGCTCCCCAGTGAACACCATGGCGATCCCCGCCCGCTCCGCAGCTTCGACGACTTCGCGATCACGCTTGGAGCCTCCAGGCTGAACGATCGCGGTGATGCCGGCAGCGGCAGCGAGTTCGACACTGTCCGGAAACGGGAAAAATGCATCGCTCGCGAGGACGGCTTGCCGAGCTCGCTCGCCGGCTCGCCATAAGGCGAGCCGGACCGCATCGACACGATTGGGTTGGCCACCGCCGATACCCACCGTTTGCGCATGTCGCGCGATGACGACTCCATTGGAGAGGACGAACGGCACCACTGTCCAAGCAAAGGCAAGGTCGTGCCATTCGGTCTCGGTGGGCTGGCGACTCGTCACCACTTGCCAAGTCTCCGGCAGGCGGAGCGGTCGATCTGCTGACTGAATGAGAACAGCATCCCCCACGCTTCGGAAAACGACGCCAGGATCGGTCCAGGGGGGAGCGATGACCAAGCGCAACGACTTGCGTCGCACGAGTAGCGTCTCCACGTCTGGTTGCTTGTCTGGGACGATCAGGAGATCGAAGAAGTGTTGGGCAACGGCGAGAGCGGTCTCGGCGTCCAGTGTGCGATTCAGGGCAACGATGCCCCCGAAGGAAGACACCGGATCGGCCTCGAAAGCGCGCTGGAAGGCTTCGTGCGGAGTCGCTGCCACAGCGACACCACAGGGTGCGGCGTGCTTCACGATGACAGCGGCTGGTTGGGAAAAGCGCTGGACGAGTTGCCAGGCGGCCACAGCATCGAGCACGTTGTTGTAGGAAAGCGCAGCGTCACCAACGACCTGCCATCGACTCACTTGGGGAGTGATGCCGAGAATCTGGTAGACGGCGGCGCGTTGGTGAGGATTTTCTCCATAGCGGAGCGTTTGGAGTTTCCGGAGTGGGATCGGAAGCAAATCAGGAAATTCTTCCGTGCGCAGATAGCTCGCGATCTGGGCATCGTAGGTCGCCAAATGGGCGAAGGCTTTGGCGGCGAGAGCCCGTCGGGTCTCATGATCGATTCCGGTGATGCCAAATTGGGCGAGCCTGTCGGCGATCGGTTCGTAATCACGCGGATCACAGATCGGGAGAACCCAGGGAAAGTTCTTGGCGGCAGCGCGCAACAGTGTTGGCCCGCCGACGTCGATCAGCTCGAGAGCGACATCCTCGGGTGTTTCCGGTGTGACGTGTCGATCGAAGGGGTACAAGTTGACAGCGACCAGCTGGATGGGGGCGATACCGCGCTCTGCCAGTTGGGCCAGGTCAGTCGAGCGATCGTGCCGAGCGAGTATGGCAGCATGTACGGCGGGGTGAAGCGTTTTCACTCGTCCTTCGAGCAGCTCCGGAAAACCAGTCAGCTCCGAGATCTCGCGTACCGGTAACCCGTGTTCTCGGAGCACACGAGCTGTACCGCCGGTGGCGAAAACTTCCCAGCCGAGGTCGACCAACCTTTGGGCGAATACCGTGATACCTGTCTTGTCCGCGACGGAAAGCAGAGCGCGCATAGTTCCTCCAACTCTCAGAGCAGTCGAGCCCAGCGAACGATGACCTGCTTGCCGAAAACGTTTCGGAACAAGCCACTCCGTGCCTGTGCCTTTTCGACCTCCAGGGTCGGGTAGGTTTCGGACTGGACCGCAATGATTACGGAATCATCAGTAACTTCGACAGTGAGATCTTTGACGAAACGCTGGTGACTTGCGTCGAGGCCCTCGGCAATGCGGAGAAGCGCGGCGAGTTGCTCGACGAGATGCCGCTCTCGCGGTGATAAGCGTCTGAACTGTGGATGAGCGAGTGATGGTTCAGCTGCGCGGTGGTACCGTGCGATGGTTGCGATCATGAGCTGTTCCGTACGGTCGAAACCACGGAGCGGAAGAGCCATGATGCGATCGAACGTATGCCGATGGTGGTCGGTGAGCGAGCGAAACTGCCCACAGTCATGCCACAACGCCGCAGCCGCAAGCAGGTCGCGCCCTTCGGGCGGCAAAGCGAGTGGCTCGCGGAGTTGGTCGAAGAGCCGAAGGGCCAGAAACGCGACATGGTCCGCATGATCTGGGTCGGGGGTCTCGATGGATGCTGCCGCGCGTGCTCGCTCGATGGAAGGATCCGTGTCCCGCATCGCGAAGCGACTCCCTCCGGGGGTTAGTATGCTCCAACCCGGTCTCACAGGCGATCGATCACGATTTTGACGATCGCGCGGAGGGTCTCGATGACCCCGATCGATTGGATGGCGATAGCCGGGAAGCGCGGGGCGCGCATCGGATTGAGATAACGGTCCAGAACAGGAAGAGGGAGCGCATTCGCGAGGTCCATTTTGTTGTATTGCAAGACCAGCGGAAAGGCGGTAAAGCGCTTTCCTTGCCGGAGCAGGTTCTGTGCCAGTTCACGCAGACTTTGCAAATTGTCAGCCAGGCGCTCGCGCTGGGCATCAGCAACGAAGACGACGCCGTCAGCCCCGCTCAGAACCGCGAGACGCGTTTGTCTATACAAGGTTTGGCCTGGGACAGTATAGAGCTGGAGGCGGAGACGATAACCGTGCACGGTCCCGACGTCGAGCGGAAGAAAGTCGAAGAACAGCGTTCGCTCGGCCTCCGTATCGATGGAAACGAGCTGACTCTTCACATGCTCAGGTAACGAGGCATGTACGACCTGAAGGTTGGTTGTCTTTCCCGAAAGCCCCGGACCGTAATAGACGATTTTGGCGTGGATCTCGCGTGCTGCGACGTCGATCAGTGCCATCGCTGGTCGCTATCACGCTGGTTTACCGATCTCGTGCGCCAATGGTGCAGCGACGTGGTTGGCATGCTCAGGCCGGCTCGCTGTCGGTCAGAATCTGCATACCTAACATCCCACCCTGAACGATGACGCGCGGTCGCTCGGCACGGACGACATGACCGACGATCCAACCCTCACCCAATGCCTGCTGCAATGCATGGATGAACGACGGTGTCCCGATGACAGCGAAGCCGATTCCCATGTTGAAAACGCGGAACATTTCAGTTGGTGAGATACTTCCTCGCTGGCGTATTTCCTCGAACAATGGTGGAACCGGCCAGCTGCTGGCATCGATCTCGATCCGGCAGCCGTCAGGGACGATCCGTGACAAATTTCCTGTTAGACCACCGCCAGTAATATGGGCCAGACCGTGGAGCCGCGAATCGCGGAGCCACATGCGTAAGAGGGGAACGTAACAGCGGTGAGGTTGAAGCAAGAGATCACCCAGCGAACGATCAGACCAGGGTGGCACTTCCGCTAGAAGCGGCCGATCATGCTGTGGGTTCCCGGTCAACCCGAGCACTGCCCGTACCAACGAGTAGCCGTTCGTATGGAGTCCGTCGCTGGGGAGCCCAAGGACGAGGTCACCCGGCTCGATGCGACGTCCGTCGATGATTCCTTCGACGGGCACGACGCCGACCATGCAACCAGCGAGATCGTAGGCTCCGGGAGTGTAGACGCCAGGAAGCTGCGCTGTTTCTCCCCCGATGAGCGCGCAACCGAGCGCGCCACATGCCCGTGTCATCCCCCGGACCAGAGCCTCGAGTACCGTCTCCTCCAACTCAGCCGTAGCGAAGTAATCCAGGAAAAAGAGTGGTTCGGCACCACATGCCAAAAGATCGTTCGCGCTGTGGTGAACGAGGTCGATGCCGATCCCCTCGTGGTGACCGAGGACCGAAGCGATGATGACCTTGGTCCCGACACTGTCGATAGTCGCGACGAGCGCTAGCGTGCCGTTCGTTCCGGGTGCCTCGACGATGCCACCAAAGAGCCCGAGCGGTCGGAGAACACCAGGACTGAAGGTCTCTTGGACATACTGTGCGATGCGGCGCTTGATCGAATCAGCTCGTGCCTGATCAACACCGCTGGCTGCGTACGTTCGTGGCTCCATGCTCTGCCTCTCGTCAGCTGCCCTGCTCGCTGATCAACTGCTGGAACAGGGGGATGAAACGCCGAACAGCCAAGCGGAGGCGACCCAAATTGGTCGCACCGGAGGCCAGGAGGACGAGCGCGGTATCAGGATCGAGGGGGGCGACGAGCACGAGATGTCGATCGAACTCCACGATCGCTTGGCGCGGCGTGCTGGACAGTTCCTGCCCGAGAGCTTCCAGCATGAGCAGACCACTGACCGCCTGCGCGGCGACCGCTTCACAGTCGATCTCGCTCGTGCCTTGTGCTGCCTCCACAACTAACCCGTCGGTGGTGGCGATGATCGCCGCGTCCAACCCAAATTCGCGTTGAAGCCGCTGAACAAGTTCGCTGACTGTCACGAGTCTACTCCTCGCCGTTCACTCATTCCCGAACCCGTTCCATTATCGGGCATATTCGCGAGCTGTCACGCGGGAATTTCGTCCCATTTGTCCTCATGCGTCGTCGACAGACGGCGCAAGAAACGGTTCCAAACGGGGGAGGAGGGAGTTCGGTAAGCGGGCTCGAAGGAGAATACCCTCTGCGAGATAGCGACGCTCACTGATAATACCGTGCTCCTCGAGTGTCGCGATGAGGCGCTGTTCCCGATACGGTATCAGGAGCTGCACAGCGCGCGGGGTGGCGATGTCGCGCAGTGTTCGAGCGATCCGGTCGCGCAATGTCTCCAGCCCATAGCCGGTCGCTGCTGAAACGAAGACAGCGTTGGTGGGGATGTCGAGTTCACGAGCCAGACGATCCGGGTCGATCGTAGGCTCCAAACGATCGATCTTGTTCAGCACGGTGATGGTGGGATAGCGATCCGCTCCGAGTTCCCGAAGAACCTGACGAACAGCAGCAGCTTGCTCGGCTGCTTTCGGGTGAGTGATATCCACGACATGGAGGAGAAGGTGAGCATCCAGAATCTCCTCCAGAGTAGCCCGGAAGGCTGCTACTAATGTTGTGGGCAACTTGTGGATGAAGCCGACCGTATCGGTGAGCAAGGCGACCTGACCGTCCGACAGGCGTAAACGGCGTGTGGTCGGATCGAGTGTCGCGAACAGCTTATCCGCTGCAAGCACGTCTGCGCCGGTCAACGCATTGAGCAGTGTGGACTTACCCGCGTTGGTATAGCCCACGAGGGCAATGACCGGAAGACGGTTCTGCCGCCGACGCTGGCGATACCGCGCGCGATGCTCTCGCACCTCTTCGAGTTGGCGTCGTATCCAGGCGATGCGTTCCCGGGCTCGGCGGCGATCGATCTCGAGCTGCGTCTCACCTGGTCCCCGAAGACCGACCCCACCGACCGCTTGACGCGACAGGTGTGTCCACATACGGGTCAGACGCGGCAAGCGATATTCCAGTTGGGCTAACTCGACCTGAAGGCGCCCTTCTCGTGTTCGTGCGTGCCGTGCGAAGATGTCGAGAATGAGGGCAGTGCGATCGAGTACCTTGACCTGCAAGGCATCCTCGAGGTGACGCAGTTGAGCCGGGGAGAGTTCATCATCGGCCAGTAAGAGGGTGTAGCCGAGTTGATCGCGCATTGTCAGAAGCTCGCGCAACTTTCCAGGGCCGACGTAGTGCTGTGGATGTGGATGGGGCAGCCGTTGGGTGACGGTTCCCACGACTTCGACGCCGGCAGTCCGCGCGAGTTGAGCGAGTTCTTCGAGGGAGGCATCCGCCTCCCAACCATCGCGTCGCCACTCGACGCAGACGAGAAGAGCACGCTCCACAGGGGGCACCCACGATCGTTCTCGTGCGGGTACCGGGCCTGGACGTTCAGCTCGCTCGTGATCTCGTCTCGTCAGGCTGAATCCTCGACTCACAGCGTTCTGATGGAAACGCCACCGTCAAAGAGACGGTGGCGGATCGGCTGGGGAGTAGGGATTCGAACCCCAACTAGCTGATCCAGAGTCAGCCGTCCTACCGTTAGACGACTCCCCAATGACTGTTGTCATTCTAGCTGACGCGCCACGATCGTGTCAAGGCTTGCACGGAGTGAGCCGGTGCGCTAGCGTTGGATCGAGGTTCGATCAGGATGGGAGGTGAGGCCATGCGTGTCGGATACGATCGGCCACTGTACATCCTGGCCTTCGATCACCGGAGTTCCTTCGAGGAGCTCGCGGCGAAAGCCGGTGTGCCAGAGAGCGAGCGGGCAGCCAAGATCAGTGAAGCAAAGCGTGTCATTTTCGAGGGCTTCATGGTAGCGGTTGACCGTGGGGCTCCACGTGATGCAGCAGGAATTCTCGTTGACGAGCAGTACGGGGCCGACGTCGCGCGAGCCGCACGAGAACGCGGCTACATTCTCGCGATGCCGGTCGAAAAGAGCGGTCAGAAGGTGTTCGATTTCGAATATGGCGAGCAATTCGGTGAGCACATCCTCGCGTTCGATCCGACCTTCAGTAAAGTTCTGGTCCGTTACAACCCCGATGACTCGCCGGAAACGAAACGCATTCAACTGGAGCGGCTCAAGCGACTCCACGATTGGCTACGTGAACGCGAACGCCGCTTCTTGCTCGAGTTGCTGGTTCCAGCGACGAAAGAACAACTGGAGGCTGTCGGAGGTGACAGTGAACGATACGATCGCGAAGTGCGACCAGAACTCACGCTGCAGGCGATCGACGAGTTTTATGCAGCGGATATCGTTCCGGACATTTGGAAGATCGAAGGGCTCGATCGTCGAGAAGACTGCGAACGAATGGGTGCGAAGGTTCGAAGCGGTGGGCGCGATGCAGTGAGCTGCGTGGTGCTCGGTCGCGGGGCTGATGCCGCGCGCGTCGACCATTGGTTGCGCATGGCAGCGGGGGTTCCCGGATACGTCGGTTTCGCGATCGGTCGCACGCTCTGGTGGGACGGTGTCCAGGGGTACTTGAATGGCACGCTGACGCGCGAGGTTGCCGCAGAGAAGATCGCAGCGAATTATCTGCGAGCGATCGACCTCTACGTGTCAGCAGCGCGCGCTCCTGTGGCGTGACCATTTCCCCGATGATCGAAAACGGACGAGAAAGAAGAGGGGCCTGACTGTTTCGAGAGGAGCGGGCCCCTCTGCTCGTTCAATAGAAAAAGCCGGCTCATCTGAGCCGGTTACTGTTCTAGTGCCGAGGGGCGGGATCGAACCGCCGACACCGTGATTTTCAGTCACGTGCTCTACCAACTGAGCTACCTCGGCTCATCGTGCGAGGCGACGTTCGTGGGCGATAGAGGACTCGAACCTCTGACTTCCACGGTGTAAACGTGGCGCTCTACCAACTGAGCTAATCGCCCGCGATATGGTGCCGAGGAAGGGATTTGAACCCCCACGCCCTTTCGGGCACTACCCCCTCAAGGTAGCGCGTCTGCCTATTCCGCCACCTCGGCACACTCCTGCCGCCTCGGCAGCACCTATGAGTATAGTCATTGGCACCCCGCTGTGTCAAGGCTCGTCGCTCGGTGCGAGCGCTCGGAGTCGGCGGTAACCCTGTTTGCTCTCAGGTGTGACAACCGTGTCCGACCGAGCACGAAGTTGCCCGGAAAACTCGACTTCTGGAACATCACGCGTGAGATCACGCGACCGAGCGCGGCTCGGTCGCTCGCTTCGTCCCTCGTCGCAAGACGCCTCACTCGCGATGACCGATCATCCAACTACTCTTGACAGCGTCTAATCTGTTGTGCTATTTTGGACGGTGTCTAGTGAGGTGCGCCGGACGACGAGACGTATCGGTGATGAGATGGACCACCGCCAGTCCCTCCTAGTCGAGCGGTTGCGACGCGCTGGGCTGCGGGCAACGAGACCGCGGCTCATCATTCTCGACGTGCTCGAACAATCCAGCGGTCACCGATCGATCGATGAACTTTTGGGCTTACTGCGAGCTCGCGGTGTTCGCCTACCACGGGCGACGGTTTACAACGTGATTCGTTCGCTCGTCGCAAACGGTCTCGTTATGGTGGCCGACACTGGGCCAGGACGCATGCTCGTGGAACCAGCGCATAGCTGGCATCACCATTTCGTTTGCCGCGAATGCGGTGCCGTACTCGACGTTCCTTGTGTCGTTGGAGCGAAGCCGTGCCTCCAGCCTGATCTTGCTGGTGCTGAGGTCGATGAAGCACAGGTGATCTGGCGTGGACGCTGTCCACGTTGCGTGGAGAAGTCACGACTGGAAGGGGGCCAGCATGACCGCGGGGCAGAACGTGGTGCGCGGCCCTCCGGAGACCGCACGGTCAGAGGTCACCCAGACAGTTCTGACCAAACGTGAAAAGGGGATGAGGAGGGAGAACCATGTACCTGCGCATCGATCGCTTGCAGATCGAGTTGCCGCAGCCAAAGGAAGCTGACCCGAACGCAGCCGCAGCGGTGCAGGAGCTACTCGGTGGGCGATTCGGCGAGATGTCTACGCTGATGAATTATACCTACCAGTCCTTCAATTTTCGGGGGCGCGATAAGCTGCGACCGTACTATGACCTCATCGCGAATATCGCCACCGAAGAACTGGGGCATATCGAACTCGTGGCGGCAACGGTGAATCTGATGTTGACTGGGACGACGAAGCCGGGCGATCCGGAATCCGCGCCGCTCTCTCCTGCAGTCAATCTTCGGAATACGCATCACTTCATCGGGACGGCGCAGACTGCGTTTGTCGGTAACTCGATGGGTGCATTCTGGCATGGTGATTATGTGTTCTCCAGCGGAAATCTCGTCCTTGATCTCTTGCATAATTTCTTCCTCGAGTGCGGTGCACGGTTGCACAAGATTCGTGTGTACGAAATGACAACGAACCCGGTCGCACGCGAAATGATCGGGTATTTGCTCGTCCGTGGAGGAGTGCACGCAACTGCATATGCCAAGGCGCTCGAGACGCTCACTGGTGTGCAAGTGACCAAACTCCTGCCTATCCCGAACATCGAGAACAGCAAGTTTCCGGAAGCTCGCAAGTACGAAGCGATGGGCGTTCATCGACGGCTCTATCGCTTCAGCCCAGAGGACTATCGTGAAATCGCGAAGATCTGGCGTGGGCCGGCTCCAGCTGGCGATGGGGACTTGGAGGTGGTGGACGGACCGCCAGCGGGTGGACCCGTCCCTGACCTGCCTGAAGTGCCGGAGGAGTTCGCACCAGGATTGGCGCCGGAGGAGATTGCGGAAATCGCTAGGAAGCTCGCGGCTGGCTGATGACGCATCTTCCTCGCTGCTCACCACGGTCGAAGGGGCCGGTCCAATGACCGGCCCCTTCCTCGTTCTCGCCTCCGAGTTTCACGCGCGCGAGGTCGTATCCTGGTCTTCCGGATAGACGACCCGGAGGTGGAGTTCGCGCAGCTGCCGCTCATCGAGTGGCGACGGCGCTCCGAGCATGAGATCCTGTGCTCGCTGGTTCTTAGGAAACGCGATGACCTCGCGCAAGGACGATTCACCGGCCAGGATCATGATCGTTCGGTCCAGGCCGGGTGCCATGCCTCCGTGCGGTGGAGCGCCATACTCGAATGCCCGCAGGAGATGCCCGAAGCGTCGCTCGATCTCGGTGTCATCGTAGCCCATGATACTGAAAATCTTGTTCTGGACCTCGCGGCGATGAATGCGGATACTTCCGGTACCGAGCTCGAACCCATCTGCGACGAGATCATAGGCCTTCGCCCGCACCTTGCTCGGATCGCTGTCGAGAATCGGAAGATCCTCATCCCGCGGGCTGGTAAACGGATGATGCATCGCTTCCCACCGCTGTTCTTCCTCGTTCCACTCGAACAATGGTGGATCGATCACCCAACAGAAAGCATGGACGCTTTCGTCAATGAGCTTGCGTTCCCGGCCAACGTGGAGACGAAGGCGTCCGAGTATCGTGGCAGCGGTGTCTTCGGCATCGGCAACCAAGAGAACGAGATCGCCCGGCCCCGCCTGCAAACGCTGGGCGAGTGTAGCGATCTCGTTCTCGTTCAGGAACTTGGCGATGGGAGAACGTGCGATGAGACGGCCGCTGTCCTGTTGGAGAGCCAGCCAAACGAGTCCCTTGGCACCGAAAGAGCGTGCGATCTCGGTAAGCTGATCGAGTTGTGAACGAGTTGCATCGGCGAAACCAGGAACGGCGAAACCCCGGATGACACCCCCTTCAACGAGAACGCTTCGAAAGACGCCGAAACTGGTGTTGTGAAAGACCGACGAAACGTCATCGATTTCTAGCCCGAAGCGAAGATCAGGCTTGTCGCTGCCGTACCGTCTCATTGCCTCCTCGTAGGTAAGGCGTGGAAATGGTTTCGCTTGTAGGGGTTTGCTGGCAAAGCGCTCGAACATCTCCGTATACAACCCCTCGATCAATTCGAGGACGTCCTCGACATCAACGAAAGACATTTCGAGATCGATTTGGGTGAACTCCGGTTGCCGGTCGGCTCGCAGATCCTCGTCACGCATGCAGCGAGCGATCTGGTAATAGCGGTCGAAACCGGCCACCATCAAAAGCTGTTTCAATTGCTGTGGCGATTGCGGCAACGCGTAGAAGTGGCCAGGAAAGATTCGGCTAGGAACAACGTAGTCTCGCGCTCCTTCTGGCGTACTCTTGATCAGCATTGGTGTCTCGATCTCGACGAAATCCCGCTCCTCCAGGTAATGCCGAATGAAGCGAACCACCTGATGCCGGAGAAGAAGATTGCGCTGGAGGCGAGCACGTCGCAGGTCGAGATAGCGGTATTCGAGCCGGAGCGACTCGTCGACGTCCGTTTCCTCGGCAATGGGGAACGGTGGCGTCTTTGCTGGATTGAGGATCTCGATCTGATCGGCGAGCACTTCGATTTCGCCGGTGGAGAGAGCGGGGTTGATGGTTCCCTCCGGACGGGCGACGACTTGGCCGGTCACTGCGAGGACGTATTCAGCGCGCACATGTTCAGCTACCTCATGAGCAGCACTCGAGTGCGCCGGGTTCGCGACGACCTGGGTTATACCGTAACGGTCTCTCAGATCGAGGAAGATAAGTCGACCGTGGTCGCGCCGACGATGAACCCAGCCCTTCAGTGTGACGGTGCGTCCGATATGCTGGCGGCGGAGTTCACCGCAGGTCGTGTAGCGACGAACTGCGCGCGGTTCCGTGGAAAGGATGCTCTCTCCCATCGATCACTCCTTTCGTTGTGCACGTCACGCTGCATTCATGTCTGGTGGGCCTCGTTCTCGGTGAGGAGGTCCTCTTCCAGTTCGAGGGTCCAGCGCCGAAGCACCGACTCGGCATCGATTCCGGCTTCTGATGCCTGCAGCACTGCGTGTAGGAGTAAGGCGAGGATTCTCTCCTCCGACCTCTCGGTGAGCTGACGCACGATTCGCTCGCGCAGGTCAGCATAGCTGCCCGGCCTTGTCCGCGCGAGTCGCGCGAGGAGTTGCTGCGCGCGGACGAGTGCTGGCATCGTGCGAGGGTAAAGGGGTTTCGTCCGACCCTGTTCTCCGCGTTCGGCTGCCTTGATCTCGTCCCACCGGGCGAGGACGGCACTCGCTGATTCGACGCGAGCTTGCCCGAAAACATGGGGGTGACGTCGAACCAGTTTTTCGATAACTGTGCCGACAACATCTTCGTAAACGAAGGCTCCTCGCTCTTCGGCGATCTGGGCGTGCAGGATGACTTGGAGAAGGACATCACCGAGTTCTTCGCACAGCGCGTCGTCATCGTCCTCCTCTATGGCGTCGAGCGCCTCGTACGTTTCTTCGAGGAGGTAGCGGCGCAGACTCTGGTGGGTCTGTTCGCGATCCCACGGACATCCCGTCGGTGAGCGCAGACGAGCCACGACCTGCTGCAACGCTTCGGTCACGCGTGCATCCAGTACATCGATGGCCGGCAGAAAGACAGCAGTTGCTGCATCGTAGGGGTAGCGGTCGATTTCGTAGAGAGGAAGCACCTGGACCGCGGCGTCGATGTTTCCGGCATTCCGTACGACAGTCACTTGGACATCCTCGGGATAGATCCGAGAAAGGACGAGCTTGGCTTGCGACGCCACATGGCGATCGTACATCTGACCGATCAGTGCGGGACGGAGCGGTGAAAGGGGCAAACGTCCAGCCGCAAAGGGGCTGCTCTCCAGGCAACTCACGAGTTCGAGCGCGTCGACGATTTGGATTTGGTCGGCCAAGGGGTCGAGACGAAGGATCGGCAGCACGGCATCGATGAAACTGAGGCCAGGAATGATGGCGATCTCGATGCCGTGCAGCGGTGCGTCGGTGAGCAGTTGGCGAACCGTGGCCTCTCCGACCAGGGGATGTCCGGGAACGGCATAGACGAGTGGAGCAGTGCGGGCCTGGCTGAGGACGCGTCGGGCGATTTCCGCGTAGAGTTCCGTAAAAGACGTCGCGCTCTCGTAGAGATCGTCACAACTGTCCCATGATCGGCTCTCTGCGAAGCAGTTGACGATCGGATGTTGGCGGGTGCGCAAGAGAACCGGTCCCTCGCTGAGGGCTGCTCGTGCGGCCAGCGTCAAAGCGTCCAATGGGCCTGGCCCGAGCCCAACTATGGTCAGACGTGCTGGCAGTGCCATCGCCTCGTTACCGCTGTGTCTGGCCAGACGAAGCGTTGCCGAGACTGAGGACCGCGAGGAAGGCCTCCTGTGGGATGTCGACGCTCCCGATGCGCTTCATGCGGGCCTTCCCCTCCTTCTGCTTCTCCAAGAGTTTCCGCTTGCGTGTTACGTCGCCGCCGTAGCACTTGGCGAGAACGTTCTTGCGGATCGCCCGGATCGTCTCGCGGGCGATCACGCGGCTGCCGATCGCGGCCTGAATAGGCACATCGAACAGTTGGCGTGGGATCAATGTCCGCAGTTTCTCGACGAGTTCTCGACCGCGCGCGTAGGCCTGGTCGCGATGACAGATGAGCGACAAGGCATCGACACGTCGCCCATGCACGAGGATATCGAGTTTCACCAAGTCGCCCGCACGATAGCCGAGGAATTGGTAATCCATCGACGCGTACCCTTGCGATCGTGACTTGAGCTGGTCGTAGAAATCGACGATGAGTTCAGCGAGCGGGAGGTCGACGAGCAGGCGAACGCGGTCTTCGCCAAAGTACTCCATTTCGACGAGTTCGCCACGTCGACTCGTCACGAGATCCATGAGACCACCGATGTAACGGGTTGGGGTGAGAATCGTGAGGCGCGCCCACGGCTCGCGGATTTCTTCGATCTCACCTGCTGGTGGCATCTCGGAGGGAGAATCGATGACGACGATACTGCCATCACGCTTCCGGACCTCGTACTGGACACTGGGTGCAGTAGCCAGGAGCTCGAGTTTGTACTCGCGCTCTAGCCGTTCTTGGATGATCTCCATGTGCAAAAGGCCGAGAAAGCCACAGCGAAAACCGAAGCCGAGTGCCTCGGAGGACTCAGGCTCGAAGACGAGCGCCGCGTCGTTGAGATGCAGCTTCTCGAGAGCGTCCCGCAAAGCCTCGTATTCGTCACTGTTCACTGGATAAAAGCTCGCGAAGACCATCGGTTTGACAGGTCGATAGCCTGGTAGCGGTTCGCTCGCTGGACGCAGCGCGTGCGTGATCGTGTCACCGACCTGGCAGTCGCGCACGACCTTGAGTCCGGTCGCCACATAACCCACTTCGCCGGCAGCCAGCTCCTCGACCGGTGTCATGAGGGGCCTGAACTGCCCGAGTTCCAACGATTCTCCCACGACGCCACTGGCCATCATGAGGATGGGGTCACCTCGACGAAGGGTTCCATCGACGACCCGAACGTAGGCAATCACACCCTTGTAGGGGTCGTAGTGCGAATCGAAAATGAGTGCGCGCAGCGCTGCTGTCCGGTCACCCTGCGGCGGTGGGATGCGCTGCACGATCGCCTCCAAAATGTCCTCGATGCCAGTTCCTTCCTTGGCTGAGGCGAAGATGATTTCCTCAGGGAGCAACCCGAACTGATCCATCAGATCCTGGGCCACCTGCTCGGGTCGAGCATTGGGGAGATCGATCTTGTTCACGACTCCGATAATGGTGAGCCCCAAATCGAGCGCGAGCATGCCGTGCGCCAGTGTCTGGGCTTCGATGCCCTGTGACGCGTCCACGACAAGGAGGGCTCCCTCGCACGCGGCGAGACTGCGCGATACTTCGGCGGAAAAGTCGACGTGTCCAGGCGTATCGATCAGGTTCAGGATATAGTTCTCCCCGTCACGCGCACGATAGTGCATACGAACGGCTCGTGCCTTGATGGTGATCCCTTTTTCCCTTTCGAGATCCATAGAATCGAGAATTTGCTCTACCATTTCGCGATCACTGACTGTTTGAGTGAACTCCAGTAAGCGATCCGCCAACGTCGACTTGCCATGGTCGACGTGCGCGATGATGCTGAAATTGCGAATGCGACTCTGCTCGTTCATCGGTACCCGAACAACGCCTCCGCGGCAATGTCACCGATCAAGTATACCGGTCCGAACTCGCCTTGCCGGAGCTCGCCCGTACCGGATGAGTCGGTCGAGGAGGGCGAGAATATCCGGCTGACGAAAAACCAGGAGGAGCGTCAGGTAGGATGCGAGCAGAGCGGTAAGCGTGTAGACGAAGAGGGCGAACTGCGTGACGGATCGACCGTGCGAGGGATCGGTGGCCTGGGCCAGCGGTCCGGAGAAGAGCACGGATACGACCGCCAACAGGAGTATCCCTGGTATCGCTCGCCCGAGTTCTCGCAGTGTGGGCACAAGCGACACGCTGGTTCGCCGCTGGACGAGGACTGCGAGCACCACCATCTCGACGGTCGTAGCGATGCTCAGACTCAGTGCCAGTCCCCGATGACCCAGTGGCTGGAGAAGGAGCGTGCTCGACAGGAGATTACAGGCAACCGCGATGCCTCCAGCGATGACCGGTGCCGTGCTGTCTTTGAAGCTATAAGACAAGCGCGTGAGCAGCTCGACGACAGTGAAGGCGATCAGGCCGGGTGCGAACCAACGCAGGGCTTCAGAGACGAGTGTCGTCGATGTCGCTGTAAAGGCACCGAACTGAAAGAGCGTTTGGACGATACTCCGATCGAACGCAGCGAAAAAGACGATTGCTGGCGTAACGAGTAAGACAACGGAGCGGTGTGCTCGGCCGAACAGCTCGCGAAGCTCAGCGAGCTGCCCATGGGTGCGGTACTGGCTCAGCGTCGGGAGGAGAACAGTGGCGACACTGAGTGCGACGATCCCGTAGGGGAGCAGAAATATCTGGTAGGCATACTGTAGGGCAGCGATCTGCTGTTGACCGATTCGTGAAGCGAAGTTCGTCAGGACGACGATATTGGCTTGCATGGCGACCTGAGCGAGCAACCGCGGTCCGAGCATACGGGCGACTTCGCGGAGACCGGGAACGTGGCGTTGGATCATCGGTCGATAGCGCCACCCGGTGCGGCCGAGTGCCCATAACTGAAAGGCAGCGTATGCCCCCGCTCCGAGCACGACACCGAGCGACAATCCGTAAACTCCCCAGCGTGGGGCAAGAAGGAGTGCTCCGAGGATGATCCCGATGTTGTAGAGCAGGGGCGCGATCGCCGGTTCGGTGAAGCGCGCCTCCGACTCGAGCATGGCTTTGGCTGCCGCGCCGATACCTAACAAGAGCGGGGAGAGCATGAGGAAACGGGTGAGATCCGCTGCGAGCGCGCGCTCACTCGGTGGTAATCCCGGTGCCACGATACTGCCGATCACAATGTCCGCTATCAGGAAGATCACCAACCAAACGAGAAAGAACAGGGCGAGCGAGATCGTCAGCAGCGTGTTGGCGAGTGTCCAAGCTGACCGCACCTGGCGCCGAGCGAGAAGTTCGGCGTAGACCGGAATGAAGGCTGACCCGAACGCTCCACTCATCACGACGAGGAACACCAGGTCAGGGATGCGGAACGCGGCGACATACGCTGCATAGTCAGGCGATGTACCGAAGCGGGCAGCGATCAACACGTCGCGTGCCAGTCCAAGCATGCGGCTTGCGACGAAACACGCGGCAACGATCACGGTTGCGCGCGCAACACGCTGGGTCGTCGTTGTCGTGGTCGCGGCGTCTGCCATCTGCCCCTCAATCATCGGGGTTATCTTAGCCCCTTCCGCTCTCCTCGTCGGATGCGACAGGTGGAAGGGAAGACTGAGTGGGCAGACAACCGAGTCCGAAATGACGTGGGGAAAGATGGTGCAGTGACTCGGCCGAGGGACAGGGTTCGTGTTAGACTCGTGCGTGAGACAATGGAGCGATCGGACCAAGCCGTCGATGGTGTTCGAGGGGGTGGATAGCCTTGCCAAACACAAAGTCTGCAGCACGAGCATTGAGGCGATCGGAGCGGCGCCGGCTCCGCAATCGGATGTGGCGATCGATGGCACGAACCTTCATCAAGAAGGCGCGTAAGCTGATGGAAGCCGGCGACCTGGAAGCTGCCGCACGCGTGATCGGTGATGCTATTTCGACGTTGGATCGTGCGGCCGCTAAAGGGGCGATTCACAAGAACAATGCAGCCCGCCGGAAGTCGCGCTTGATGAAGCGTTTCAATGCACTGGTAAAGGCGCGTCTCCAGCAGGGACAAGAGCAGTCGACCTGACGCACCTAACGTTCGGAACGGCGAACCTCTGGCCGCACTCGTTGTGCGCCCGCTAAGAGTGTGACAGCGAGTGCGGCTTCGCTGTTGATCACTATCCCCCGCTTGAGTGAGGCATCGATGGCGCGGAGCGCTGCGAGCATCGCCCCAGCGTTCATGGACGATCGTGTCGAGAGTATGCGGCGGACCTGAGCGATCCGTCGGGCGGAGAGCCCGGTAGCCGCGGCGACGGCATCCGGCGAAAGGTGCGGCAGTATCTGAGCCGCAAAGAGCGCTTCGAAGTGGCTGGCCAACTGCGCCAGCAGAACATCAGGAACAGCGTTCGTGTCGAGCGCTCGTTCCAATTCTCGCACGATGGCTGTGGCATCTCCGCGGTTCAATGCATCGATGAGTGCCCATTCGAGTGGTGCGTCATCCGCAGCGACGAGTTCACGCACAACGGCAACGCGGATGACCTTTTCCGGATAGACGGCGGTCGCCAGTTTGGCCAACTCCTGATCGACCCGTGCCAGATCGAGTCCGGCGTGCTGGTCGCTCTGGCTGCCAGCGTGCTCCCGTCGCCTCTGAAGAGCAGTCGGGTCGATGGCGATGACGAGTTCTTCGGCGGCTGCAGGCTCGATCTCCACACCGTAGGAGCGGGCACGCTCAGTTACCCACTCGATGAGTTTTTCCCCTATCGGCACATTGCAATCGATGAAGGTGACGGCATCGCCGAGCGCGGCACGTAATCGATCGAGGACAGCTGGCGGCAAGGGTGGCTCGAGCGAAATGACGTGACAGCCTGAAGGGAGAGTGGCTAATGCGTGGACAAGATCAGGATCGAGCTGCTGTTGGCGGATATGATCTGCGAGCAGGCACTCGGTGATGACCAAGCGCTGATCGAGAAAGAAACCGGGAGTCCGAGCGGCCGCCATGATCGTCGGAATGGGCGTGCCGCGGGGAAACCGTACGGTCGCCAGTCCTTCTGGATCTTGTGAGATCCGCAGCTCGGCGAGTTCTCGTTCGCGCCGGAACTCGCTCTCGCCATGGAGCACAGTCAGCACTCGTGCTTCCCTTCTCATCGCTATCAGTGTATCGTCGATGTGCCGACCAGTCTCGAGCGAGTGCGATGAGAAACCGGGTATTCAAGAGGGCCGCCATTCTCGCAAGCCTCGTTTCTTGGGCGTTCTTTCTCGCCTCAACGAGTTCCGCGCAAGGAGCGCGCCCTTTCGGTTTACCGTTCGCTGAGCCTCCGGGATTGTCGACATGGTTCGTCTCCCAGTGGTACGGGAACACGGTGACCGCATACTGGAACCAGCGCGTTCTGTATGCTGGTGGACAGGGACTCCACTTCGGTATCGATTTCGCCGCACGGTGCGGCACCGTGGTACGGGCGATCGGTGAGGGCGTTGTCGTTGCGATCGATGGTCCATACGGAGCTGGTCCGCATAATCTCGTTCTCGCTCATCCGAACGGTTACCGTTCCCTCTACGGGCATCTCCTCGAACGGCCACCGCTGGAGATCGGTCAGCGTTTCGACCGCGGTGATCCGGTCGGATTGGTTGGTGCCCCAGTCGGTTCGACCTGTGACCAAGCTCCCCATCTGCATCTGGAGATTCGGGATGTGACCATGCGTCGGGCCTACAATCCTGTGCACTTGATCGAGGCTGATTGGCGAGGGCTCACGCTGGGCTTGTCGCTTCCTGGGCAGCGTTTCGTCCTCTGGTACGGTGATCCAACGCTCTGGCGTACCCCATGGGATCAACCAGAGATCGACTTTGGAGGGGTAGCGCGCAATGCGTGGCAGGACGTTTGGGCACCGTAAGGAGTTCATGACGGGGCTCTTGTTGGGGTTGATGATCATCGCGCTCAGCGTAATGCTCACCCGCCCACTACCAGGTGAGCGGTACGGTGCTCCCAGCACATCGCTCGACCAGGTTACCGAGGTCGTTCCACCGCAGTCGCCGCCCCAAGAGACAATTGCGAGATCAGAGTCGAGAGCACCCCAAGATGAAGACACTTCACCGTCGGAAACCCGGTCGGTCTTTCCCCGAGAGCAGGCTCGGCAGCGGGTGAGCACCCTCGCAGTCGCGGAGTGTTGCGGACCGTTCGTGTGGGCAGGACGCGACTGGCTACTGGTTTACGATGAGCAGCCGTACCCCGGGGCGTGGCTCGTCAATGTCGTTTCAGGAGAGCGACGATGGATCGCAGCGTGGTTCGGTTTGCCAGCTGGAGACATCATCGCGGTCCGGAATCCCCACAGTCGAAGGACGGAGCTGTACTCCTGGGACGGTAGTGTGGAGGCAAGCATCGATACAGGGGAGTCGCTGGCACTCCTGGATCCGACCGGACGCTGGGCGGTCTGGAGCGTCGTCGAAGAGCAGACGGTCCCGAGTTCAGCCGTCAGCCGCGTCGCTCGCCTGTTCGTGCTCGATCGGTGGACTGGAGAGACGCGCACCCTGGGCAGGTTGCGCGTCTCCGCCTTGGCATGGACAAGCGATGGATCACGACTTCTACTCATCGGCAGCCTACCTGACGGAAGTCGTCTGGGAGTGTGGCGCGTGACACCAGCCGAGGGAGCGGTGGATCTCATCGTTCCTGGTCACTTTTTCACGAACCTACAAGTGATTCCTGGTACACACACCGCGCTCGTGACACGCGTTCTCTCAGGCGACCCCGAAGCAGACGGAGTTTGGCTGATCGAATTCGATCGGGGTACCGTGCGACGCGCTCCCTTCGTCTTGCAGTATCGAGCGGCCCGAGAGTTCATCTGGGTCTTGGAGTTGGGCAAGGAACGCGATCGAGTATTTGGCTACCGCTGGCCGGATCTCGAAATCTGCGTGCAGCATGAACTCGGGGGGCATGTGCTCGGGGATGCGTGGGAGATCGAGCCAGACAGTAGCTGGATCGCCTACTGGCGAGAAGAGGATCGGCGTGTCATCGTGGAAGTGCTCGAAGCGTGTTCCTGTCATCGATAACCACGGAAACGTTCGACGAGTCGGTGTGGAAGTAACGGCTGAAGGAGAGCAACATCTCGTGAAGATACTGTTCCAGTCAACCAAAGCAGCGCGAAGTAGGATGGAAGAGCGAGAACCATGGCGAGCGGCAGATACTCCAGCGCCAACCAGACTATCGCTGATGCGCTGAGCACAGCTGGAATGGGGCGCCAGAGTAAGACCTTCCAAGCGATCGGGCCGAGACTCTCCTCGAGAGCTCGTCGCAAAGCGAGTAGCAGAACGATTTCGGTCAGGACCGTCACGACAGCTGCTGCTCGATAGCCGAACAGGGGAACACCTGTCAGGTTTCCTAAGAGGTTGAAGATCGTGGCTGCGATGTAGGCTGGAGCGATCGCCCGTTGGCGATCGGCGGCGATCACCGCGTACTGAGCGATACCGTTCAGGAAGTGCAGAGGGGTAAACCAGATCAAGATTCGGAGCGTCTCGGCGGCTTCTGGTAAGAAGGCTTGCCCGCCGAGAATCCGAATGAAGAGCGGCGCTCCGATGAGCGTCACGAGGACGATGAGCCAGCCGGTCAGCACGAGGAATTTTGCGCCGAGTTCGAAGCTGCGACGACGGTCGTCGCCGGATTGACGGGAGAGTAGGGGAAAGACTGCGAGCACGAAATAAGAAGGTATGAGAGGTACGAGATTCGGCAATTTGTAGGCAGCATCATAAATGCCGAGACTGTACGTCCCGTCGAACGCCTGAATCACGAATGTGTCGATTCGGAAAAAGACTGTGATCAGGAGGCCATTGAGGAGCAGTGGCCAAGCACTTTTTGCCAAAGAGCGCCATTCGTCGAGAGAGCAGACCCACTCGATGCGCATCGCTTGCCGATTGATGGCCAAATGAAAAGCAGTCGCATTGCAGGTAGCGGCGATGACTGCTGCTGCAGCAATGCCGGGAACGCCGAGACCGTAGCCGAGGGCGAGAAGCCCGCTCGCGAAGCGAATCAGATTGGTGAAGATGGTCAAGATAGCGGGCAGGTGCATGCGCTCGTAGCCGGTGAAGACGGAGTTGATCGCTTCACTATAACTGGCTGGGACGATCGAGATCACCAGGATAACGATCGCTGTCAGGCTGGCTGGCGAGAGTCCGAGCCAATCTCGCCCAGTAGTGACCAGTGCTCCCACGAGCGGGAGGAGACAGAGGAGGACCGCCCAGCGGAAGAGGGTGGTTGTGCCGACCAGACGCCCTGCTCGTTGTGGGGTACGCGCTACCTCACGGGCGACGAGAATGCTCAAACCGAAGTCAGTGATCGTCTTCAGGTACAGCCAGGTCACGCTGGCGATCGCGTACTCGCCATTACCTTCAACGCCGAGAATCCGCAAGGCGATAGCCGCGAAGACGAGATCGACAGCACGATTGAGGAGTTGTGCAACCAAGGGAGTCGCTGAGTTAGCGAGAATTCGACGTGCTTGATTGGCAGCGAGACGTTCCAGGCCCACGGATCCCGAAGCAGCGAGCCCGAAAAGGCCGACAAGGCCAACTGCGAGAAGAGCGAGAGGGAACCAGAGCGGAAGCAGCGGGTCAAGTTGCCAGGCGCGGAGGGTCATGGTCGATTCTCCGACTAATCGGAATGTAGGGCCTGCCCACAGTTCGTCCGGTGACTCAAGCTCTTCGGTTCGCGTGTTCGCTGGCTACTGCTCGATACACAGCAATATGCTGCTCAGCACTCTTGTGCCAGGAAAAACGCGAAGCTTGTTGTGGCCCAGCCTTCTGCAAACGTCTGGCGAGCGTCGTATCGGTGAGGAGGCTGATCATGGCTTCGGCCAAAGAGTCCACGTCGCCGCTGCGGACGAACAATGCTGCATTCCCAGCGACTTCACGATGAACCGGAATGTCGGTCGCGATCGCTGGCGCACCGCAGGCGAGGGCTTCCAGCAACGGAAAATTGAATCCTTCATAGAAGGACGCCGTCACGAAGGCAGCGGCAGCACTGTACAGAGCAGCGAGAGTCTGGTCACTGATGTGGCGTAGGCGAAACACTCGCCCACGCTGCTGTGCTTCCTCGAGAGCGCGCTCGATCGGTTCGGCTAGCCAGCCAGTCGCGCCGACGATGACTAACTGAAGATCGGGAATGTTCTCTGCGGCGCGTTCGACTGCCTGGAGTAGAACCGGGTAACCCTTCCGCGGTTCGACTGTACCGACCGCGATGACGTAGGGCTCTCTGATACCGAGGGAAGCGATGACTGGACGAGCGTGTTGTGGTTGGTGTGGAACGAAGGGAAAGGCAACACCGTGCGGGATGGCGTAAACGCGATCTGGGGCAACTCGATAGAGGCGAAGAAGATCCTGTTGTACCGACTCGCTGACGGTGATGAGTGCGTCGGCAGTCCGCAGCATCCGCGGGACAACCGCTCGCAGGAACGAAACGAGGCGGGGGTGGCCGAGTTCAGGCACGAGGAGGAAGCTGACATCGTGAACAGTCGCGACGCGTGCACAACGTGCTGGGGGAACGAGGAAATCGGTCCCGTGGACGACATCGACTGGCCCGATGAGGGGGTCGATCGGGAAAGGGATCCTCAGTCGGTACCAGAGCCGGGTGAGCCATCGTTCGCTGAAAGGCATCTGTCGATAGTGGATGCGAGGAGAGGATGGGCGGGGACGCGGGGAGGACGTACGCCCGTGCCAGAGAACAATGTCGAAGTGGGCCTGCTCGGCTAAGGCGCGTACCAGTTCGCGCGTGTAGCGTCCGATACCAGCCGGCTGGTTCAGGCCGGGAGTGAAGTCGATGGCTACTCTCACGGGCGCCGTCCGCTAAGCAGTCGTTCCGCGAGCCAGGGAATGCCGGCAACGAGAAAGACGCTCCAATAGGCCACGAGCCGGTCGAGGAGCGCGAGTGCGGCCGCGTGCTCGATGCTCAACCCGAGGACCATCAGAAGACCCACGACACCGATCTCGACAGCACCGATACCGGCTGGAGTGAGCGGGACCGTCGTCAGCAGTGCGGCAAGGAGCGCGATCAAGAGTGCCAAGGGTAAGGAGACAGCCAAACCGAGAGCGCGCGCTTCGGCAAAGACGCGGGCTGCTTCTAAACTCCAAAGGGGAAAGGTGAAGAGAAAAACTTTGCCCGCGGTCGGGCGATCGATGGCGAGACCGGCTGCGAGCGATGCGATTGGCCGACGGACGACTGACGGCAAGCGATGGCTGAACCTTTGCGACCACCGCAGGCTCAGAAGAGCAACTAGGAAACCCAACGTCAGTAAGACAGCGATGATCTGCAAAACGAGGAATTCGTTCTCTCCAGATCCGTGGAAGACGAGGAGTGTCGCGAGAGGGAGCAGAACGGCGAGAAAAACGAGGTCGGCAGCCCGCTCGACGAGTGTGGCGCCGAAGGCCAGAGAGAAGGGAACAGCACAGCGACGTTGAACGAGATAACAGCGATAAAGTTCTCCCAGCTTTGCGGGGACAGCGCAGTTGACGAGCCAGCTGTAAAGGTAAGGGAGAATGAGTCGCTTCGTGGAAACGGGGTGGGGGGTATGGCGAGCGAGCAGAAGCTTCCAGCGCCAGGCGCGGAACGGGAAGGAGCCGTAGTAGGCGGCGAGTGCCAGTACGACATATCCCAGTTGCGACCCGATCAGCAAGCTTGCGATACCCGCAAGATCCAACCCTCCACGCCAAAGCGCCACCCCGACGAGTACCGCATACGCACCAACGCCGACGACTATCCTGCCAACAACCGGCCATCGGCGGCCAAGCGCAACCGATGGGACTTTCTCTCGCGCCGATCCTTCGGCAGCCACTGACCGACTCGACGTCATACGGCCTCTCGCTTCGTTCCCCAACCAGCCTGCGCTCGCCAGGCGAGACCCCAGACGCTGAATAGCTGCATACTGAGATGAAGCTCGTGAAGATTCTCAACCAAATTGTGCACCATAACAGCTGTCGTCACTGCGAACGCTCCTGCGGCTAATGCCCGATCGAACTCGTTCGACCGGGTCCGCCAGACGCGGACCGCGAGTCGGAGCGCAAGAGCGAAAATCGCGAGATAAGCGAGTAACCCGGGAATACCCAACTCAGCGAGTATATGCAAATAATAGTTATGTGCGTGACCCCGCGCTATTCGAAACACCGGGTGCGGAGAATAGTCCGGAAAGTGGACACTGAAGTTCCCTGCCCCGACACCCGTCAAAGGATGGTCCAGGAACATTGCCCATGCCGCCTGCCAATGGGCCATCCTTTCGACGATAGCCCAGTTCGCATCCGTCAGTTGGACGTCACGGACATCGAAGGGCCGACCATAACTCACCAGCAGCGTCATCCGTTCGCGGACAGCCGCCGGCAACTCGTTCCACCCGCCTGCTGCCAACACCGCGAGGACAATCGCCCCGATCACCAGTACGCTTCGCCGGAGCCTGCGGGGTACAAGCAGCACGAATATCGCCAATCCCGCGCTCGTTCCCAGCCACGCACCGCGCGAAAAACTCAACACGATACCACTGAGACTCGCCGTAGCGCCCGCCACCAGGGCTGATGCCAGAATCGTCGCAGCGATGGCCGCTCGCCTCGTCGATCCGGAAGAGAGGAACCCTCTTAACCGCACGCGGCGGTAGCGAACCCACAGTCGTTGGGCCAATCGAGACGACCAGACGGCCAAGGCGGCCAGCCACAAGCCGACCATCTCGAGATACCCTGCGAACGGGTTGGGTTGGCCGAAGGTTCCGTACGCTCGATACCATCTATCAGCGATCGCGAAACTAGCTGGCGCCAGACCGAGGCCACTTTGCAGGATACCGAATGCTACTTCGCCGAGGGCAGCGATCACTAGCCCCACGGCCAGGACCACAACAGACCGTCGCGACTCGACGAGATGAATGATCAGGAGAAAAACCAGAAGCGCTGCTGTCCATCGGTAGATCGTTGCCACCCCATACAACGTATTTCGAGCGAATCCGAGTGACAGAACTTGAATCGCGATCAGCACCGTCGTCGCCACGGCGATGCCCGGGTAAAAGAGCCGTATTTGCCGACGAAGCACGATGAGCGGTCCGAGCAGTATGGCCAGCAGAATGAAGGCTTGCGTCGTGGTGATAGCCATCCCACCCAAGGAAAACCGAAGTACGTCCTGCAACGGAACGGACAGGATCAGTCCTAAGGGAAGAAGGAACGGCCAGTGGACGACGGCGAGAACGAATATGATGCCACTGGCCAGCACCATGCCGACTGGCCAGGGAATCAACACGAGTACGAGAGCGAGCAGGCTACCGAGGAGCGCGATGCTCCAGCCGGACAACCTTTCCTGCAACCGAAGCGCCATGTCATTCATCGAAAGCAGCAGCTCGAGCGAGTACGTCCTGAAAGTAGTCGATCGTCATCCGTAGACCCTCCTCCACTGGCACTCGAGGCTCCCAACCAAGAACGGCGCGCGCCCGGCTGATATCCGGGCATCGCCGGCCTGGGTCGTCCGGCCGCGCCGGACGAAAGACGATCGGAACCGGATTTCCGGTCAACTCTCTCACGAGATAGGCGAGCTCCAGAATAGTTCGTTCGTCAGGATTACCGAGATTGATCACCGTACCCGCGAGCCCATCGCGTTCCATGAGAAGTCGAAGACCACGCACCATATCCGAGATGTAGCACAGTGAACGGGTCTGCATCCCGTCACCAAAAATCTCGATCGGCTCGCCCGTCAAAGCGTGGACGATGAAGTTGGGCACGACGCGTCCATCCGCTGGATCCATGCGAGGACCATAGGTATTGAAGATGCGCGCGATACGAGCATCGACGCCGAACGAGCGCACGAACTCCATCGTCAGCGCTTCGCCAAAACGCTTGCCCTCGTCGTAACAGCTGCGCGGTCCGATCGGATTCACATTCCCGAAATAGTCCTCCCTTTGCGGATGGATAAGCGGATCACCGTACACCTCGGAGGTCGACGCGAATACGAAACGCGCCCGCACTCGCCTGGCAAGTTCCAGCAGGTGGTAGGTACCGACCGAGTTCACGAGCAGCGTCTCGATCGGATACTGCCGGTAACCGACAGGGCTCGCTGGGCTAGCGAGATGAAAGATGGCATCGGCCTCGATATCGATCCCTTGGGTGACATCCTGCTCGATGAATCGGAAGAACGGGTGCGTCAGAAGGTGTCGAATGTTGCCCAACCGTCCAGTCAGGAGACTGTCGACAGCGATGACTTGGTAACCGTCCAAGAGCAGCGACTCACAAAGATGGGAACCGATAAAGCCCGCCCCACCCGTCACCAAGATGCGCACGATGGCCTCCCGTCTTCAACTGCCGCGCTGGTCACCGAGACGCGGCAGATCTAGTATGGCAGCCACCAGCCAGAACGAGGCTGCGAGATCCGGCGAGAAATATCCGCGATCGAGACTCCCGTGAATCGCGCCAGCCGTAAGCCCTGCAACCAGCGCGACTGACCAGGGATCACGAGAGGACGATCGGACGTGCCGTACGACCAGCCAAAGCGCGCTCCCCATTAGGAGGAGACCAGCGATACCCAGCCGAAGCCAAAAGTCGAGAATGAGGTTGTGTGGGTGACTGGTGAACCGCTCCGACCAGGCTCGCGGCTCCACATAGCGCGGCACGTATAGGTACAAGTATTGATCGAGTCCAACTCCGGTGAGCGGATAGTCCTGGATCATGGCGAGGGAACTACGCCAAATGGCGAGTCGCAGTGCATCTCCCCCCGCCCATAGCTCAGCCTGCAGTCGCGCCGGAAAGAGTAACACTAGAACAAACGCGAGAAGACATCCTGTCAGAAGAAACGCGCCAGCCAGGCGCCGTTTCCCCAGCTGCCAGAGCGCGACCAGCAGCCCGCCCCAGAGTCCAAGGAGAGCACCGCGCGAGAAGGTGAGGATCACCGCTACAAGAAGCGGTGCAGCTGCCGTCGACCAAAACCACCAGGGTGCTCTCGCGGCGGCAGCCAATACGAGAGCGACGACAGCAGGACGCTCCAAGGCGAGCGCCGCTGCATTCGGGTGCGGATAAAAGCCGGCCAAGCGCCGTACCCCTTCGACAGCGAGCCCACCTCCAGCGAACCACAACACAACGCTGGCAACTGCCATGCCAGCCGCCGACAGCACCCACAGCGCGACCAACCTCCGAGCATCCTGGCTCGATCGCAGGACGAGCAGAGCGACACTATACCAAAGAACCGGTTCAACAATAGTCCAGCGCCACTCGCGCAACGCTTCCCGCACATGGTCGGGGTTGGCCAAGCTTCCGAGTGACACTGTGCCCGCCAGCAGTAGCCCGAGAGCGAGTCCGGCAAAATCTGCTCGGGTGAGGCGTGCAAGAAACGTTCGGAGGGTAGCTGTTCGGTCACGCGCGCCGATCATCGAGAGAGTCGATCGGAGAAAACTCCCGCTGACCCCGAGGAGAAGTGTGGCTTCGAGGTAAGAAAAGCGAGCAGAGCCTACCGAGAAGCCGAGTGGGAAAAGGGCGAGTCCCACCGGCATGAGAAAGAGCACCGAGATAGGTTGCCAAACTGCGAGAACTTGAGAGAACAAAAGCAGTCCAGCTGCAAGGAGAGCCGGGAGACTTTGCGAAAGCAACAGTCCAGTCACAACGAGTGCAGCACCCGCCAGTAGCACTGAGTCGTACGGATCGATCCGACGACCTCGCTCATCACGTGGAAGCATTCTTCTCACTCTTCTCCGGTCGGACGCGGAACCAACCGAGGGCTTCCAGCAGCGTGTTCCACCAGGTGATGAGTAGATGTGCGAGAAACGTGATACCGACGACGACCGGTGGCAGCCATGCCCACCACACCCCCGGACTGTTTTCGATCACGAGAGCCCGGATCGCCAGTTCACCACCGTCCTCGTTCGTTACCTCGACACGATAAATACCCGGCACGAGGTTGTTCACGATCGGGACCATCTCCAGGCGAGCCGACGATCGCAAGAGCGAGAAGCGATTGACGGAGCGGAGCGAAGCATGAGCATTTTCGATCGACACGAGAATCGCTCCGGCATCCGGTCCAGCACGCACCTCGACAGCGGCAGCAGTCCCGGCGAATTGAAACCGGAGGCGATCCCCCGCTGTCCTGGTGGCAACGAGTCGTCCATCGCCTAACTGCTGCACCACCCAATCTCCCTCGAGTTGAACGCGGGAATCGGGGAGATAGGTCAGGCCAGCCGCGAGGACGGAAGGGGTTCTCGTGGTGTCAGGCGACAGCCGCGTCAACCGCGCGAGTACTGTTGCCCACCATGTCAACACGAGGAGCACCAAGAGAACCCGGAAGGTGGCCCACCAAAAAGGGCCCCACTGGCCACCGATCGTCGCCGGACGCAACTCGATGTTATCCTGCACATGCATCGAGCGCACGGCCTCCCAGCGAAGTGTAACGTGCGCCGTAGGACCGACTAAACGAGGGAAGGACAACTGATGGACGCTGAACTCGGTGTGATCGGTGGAAGCGGTCTCTATCGCATGCCGGAGCTCACCGATGTGGAGGAGATCGCCATCGAGACCCCCTTCGGTCGACCGAGCGATACCATCACGCTGGGAACACTCCATGGGATGCGCGTCGCTTTCATACCGCGACACGGTCGTGCGCACCAGCACAGTCCGAGCAATGTACCAGCCAGGGCCAATTTTTGGGCACTCAAGTCGCTCGGAGTGCAGTGGGTCGTCTCCGTGAGTGCTGTCGGCAGTCTCCGCGAGGAGATCGCACCACTCGATTTCGTCGTACCCGATCAAGTCGTCGACCGAACTGTCCGGCGGCCTCGCTCGTTTTTCGATGAGAGCGGCCCGGTTGTCCATGTCACGCTGGATGAGCCGTTTTGCCCGGAACTGCGGTGGGCACTCACCCAAGCAGCGATCGCGGACGGCGTGCGCGTCCACGACCGAGGGACTTATATCTGCATCGAAGGCCCACAGTTCTCGACGCGCGCAGAATCGAACCTGTACCGTTCGTGGGGACTGGACATCATCGGTATGACGGCGATGCCGGAGGTTCGTCTGGCTCGGGAGGCAGAACTCTGTTTCGCGCTGCTCGCACTGGTGACAGACTACGATGTGTGGCATGCCGAAGAAGAACCGGTGAGCGTATCGGTCGTGTTGGAGCGCTTGCATCAGAACGTCCAAGCAGCGCAACGTGCCCTCAGCGCACTGATCGAGTACCTGCGAGCACTACCAGGGCGATGCGGCTGTCGCACTGCGCTCCAGCATGCGATCGTGACCGACCCAGCTGCGATTTCCCCCGAAATACGGCAGCGATTCTCGCTTCTTCTCGGCAAGTACCTGCCAGGGTGATCGATGAAGCGAGGAGGTCCGGTAGTCCGCTGGCTCGAGCTCCAACTCCTCGTGGTACCGGCGACCGCCGCTCTCGTGGGCCTGCTGACGATCTACCTCGCGCGAGTCGGGACCACGCGGTGGACGTGGAGCGATCTGACCGTCAGTCTGGTCTTCATCACTGTCCTCGGCTTAACAAGCATTTGGCTTGGGATCCTCGGCCTGCGCGGTGATCAGCTCGTGCTCCCGATCATCGCGATGCTCGCCTGTCTGGGATTACTGCTCAGCCAGCGCCTCAGTCCTACTGTTGGGGGTGGCGGGCTCTGGGCATCCCTGAGCCAGCGGCAACTAGCGTATCTCCTGCTCGCTTTCGCTGTACTCTGGATCACGGTGGCCGCGGTACGTCGGCTCGAGTGGATCAAGCGCTTCAAGTACACCTGGGCACTGGGGGCATCAGCCTTGACACTGTTCACGATGCTTTTCGGAACTGACCTCGGTTCGGGTGCCCGTCTTTGGCTCGACCTCGGACCGATCACCGTGCAACCTGGAGAAATCGTGAAAGTCTTGCTCGTATTTTTCCTGGCGAGCTATCTCGACGACTACCGCGAGCTGCTGACGAGTTCGTACCGGATCGGACCACTTTCGCTGCCTCCCATCCCCTATCTCATTCCGCTCGTCGTGATGTGGGGAATAGCTGTACTCGCCGTCGTTTTGCAGAACGACCTCGGTAATGCATTGCTCCTGTACGGTGTCTTTCTCGTCATGCTGTACGCAGCATCAGGTCGCGGCTACTACGTTGGTGGAGGTCTTCTGGCTTTCGCCGGAGCAGTCATCGTTGCACTGCGCGTTTTTCCCCGCGTCCAGCAGCGTATCCAAATCTGGTTGAATCCATGGAGCGACCCTACTGGACTGGGCATGCAACCTGTGCAGGCTGACTTAGCTTTCGCGCATGGCCATATCTTCGGATCCGGCTGGGGATTCGGGTACCCACAGGCGATACCGGTTGTGGCAACCGACTACGCATTCGCTGCTATCGGGGAGGAACTGGGGAGTTTGGGAGCGATCGCCCTCGTCGCGCTCTATCTCGTGCTCATCCTTCGCGGTTTGTTCATCGCCCTACGCATCCGCAACGGCTTCGTTCGCCTGTTGACAGTCGGACTCGTCACGGTTCTCGGCTTGCAGACGATCATCATTCTCGGTGGAAACGTGCGGCTGCTTCCGTTGACTGGGATCACCCTACCCTTCGTCAGTGCAGGTGGGAGCTCGCTGATCACGAATTTTCTCATCGTCGGACTGCTGCTCCGTGCCAGCGAGCAGGCACGAGGATGAACGATGGTATGGAGAGTCGTCCCAGCAGCAGCATTTTTGGCCTCCCTCTGCGTCCTCGCCTACGGGATCGTACGGACGAACGATCGGACTGATCCGACCTGGTTCGCTTTACTTCTCGTCGCTGGCGTTCTTTGGGCGACCGCACTCGCGCCAGAGATTCGCCGACTCGCTCGCCGGCGTGAGCACCCGCTCTTGCATGTCGCCTTGGTGCTTACGCTCGGCTTCGGTTTAGTCACTGTGCAGATTCTGCGGGCACAACTTTTCGACCGTGAGCGGATTCTCGCTCGAACGAGCGACCCGACGAGTGGTGTGATCGACGTGCGACGCTATGCCCTCGAGCGCTCCATAACCCGCGGGAAGATCCTCTTGTCCGATGACTCGGTGATCGCAGAGGATGCGTTGGAGAATGGACGCAGAGTACGCCGTTACCTGACGAGCGCCGCGTATCTGGCCGGTTACTATTCACCAGGTCTTTACGGTGCTGCTGGCTTGGAAGCGCGGTACGACGCTGACCTTTCTGGCAGAACAGCCACTACCTGGCAAGCTTGGCTTGACGGGGTTCTCCACCGGAGGCGAAGCGGTAACGATATCGTTCTCACCATCGACCCTCGACTGCAGGAACTGGGGCAGTCGTTGCTGGGCGATCGTTCTGGAGGGATCGTCTTGCTCGATGCCGACACCGGGGCTGTCCTGGCACTGGTCACTGCACCGGCATTCGATCCCAACTTGCTCAGCGTTCCACTCGGTGCCTCAGCAGACGAGGTGAGGCGAGCCGCGTCCTATCTCGATCGCTTGCGTGAGGACGGACGCGGCCCCCTTTTGCTCCGACCGATTCAAGGGTTGTACGTACCAGGGTCGACGTTCAAAACGATAACAGCTGCGGCTGCTTTGCAGTCGGGTGTTGCGACGCCCGACACCGTTTATCGGGATGACGGTGCCCTCGTGATCGATTCGCGCGTGATCATCGAACAGAATCGCCCAGATCCCACACGTGTGAGCTATACCTTGCGAGAGGCATACGGCTACTCTTTGAATGTGGTCTACGCTCAGGTCGGCCTGGCTTTAGGAGCTTCTCGGCTGGAGGAGACTGCACGCGCAGCCGGATTCGGTGAACGCATCCCTTTCGATCTACCCGTCGCGGTCAGTCGATTGACCGACTCGCCTGATTTCCTCAACGCACCGGCTGGACTGGCCGAGACAGCGTTCGGGCAGGGACAGTTGCTCGTGACTCCGCTCCAGATGGCTCTGGTCGTTACTGGTGTCGTCAGAGATGGAACGCTTCCGGAACCGTATCTCGTGCAGGAGACGCGTGACGCGGCTGGAGCGGTCGTTTGGCATCGCGAGCCACGCGTTTGGCGACGCGCCTTCGACCAAGAAACAGCGAGAGCCCTGCATGAACTCATGACCTGGTCGGTCGAACATGGGTATGCCCAGGCAGCGCGCATCCCGGGAGTTACGGTCGGGGGTAAGACAGGTACAGCCGAGGTGGGAGAACGCGCACCGCACTCCTGGTTTATCGGCTTCGCCGAGCGGGGTGACAGGCGCGTCGTCGTTGCCGTCGTCGTGGAGCATGGTGGATCAGGAGCGCAGGTCGCGCTGCCGATCGGTAGAACGCTTTTGGCAGCGGCGGTCGGGACGGGATGACGCTCACCGGTGAGGCCGATTCTGGTATACTTGTTCGGGTTTAGTGACAGGGTGTCTCATGCCGGTCGTCGTGACGCGCCGCGAGTTCGAGCACATGGTCCACGATGCGCTGAGCTGCCTGCCTGAGGAGTTTCGACGAGCTTTGGACAACGTCGCGCTGGTGATCGAGCGCCAACCGCGGCGGCATCACCGCCGGCTGGCCGGGGGGCGCACCGGTACGCTCTTCGGGCTTTATGAGGGGGTGCCACTGACGCAGCGGACGACAGGATACGGTCTCGTACCACCGGACGTGATCACGCTCTTTCAAGGCCCCATCTGCCGGGCAGCCCGTGATCGACGCGATGTTGCCCGCATCGTTCGCGAGACGGTTCTGCATGAGCTCGCACACTACTTCGGAATCGATGACCAGCGATTGCTGGAAATCGGGCGATACTGAGAGGTGAGGAGCGTGAAATCTGCACCATCGCGCTCGCTCCGAGAACCCGCACCAGCCGGAGTGATCGATACCATCGGGACGGCGTTCACGATTCTCAATCACCGTCCGTACCTCGCGTTGATGGTTGTTGCGCTGGATCTCCTCCTCTGGTTGGGACCGCGCATCTCAGTAAACGAAATCGGGCGTGCGGTGAACCAAATGCTCAGCCGTCCCGAGTTCGCCGGACAATCACCCGCACCGGTTCCAATGCTGAGCGCAGACTTCGACGCTGTCGTCATCCTGGCGAGCTTGATTCCGAGTTTGGTGGCAGCGCTCGGTCCAGACAACATCGCGCTCCCGTACCAGCCACTCGTTCTTCAGCCCATGCTCGCCGCGAGTATCGGGATGGTGTTCGCACTTTTCTTGGCGAGTATCGGCCTGGGCATGAGCTATTGGACGATACTGGCGTATGTGGTGCGGGGCGAGCGTCTGCGACGAGCGCAACTTTTCCGGAGCACGCTCCGCAACACGCTGGTCATGCTTGCCTACCTTGGATTGCTCGCACTCGCCGCAGTGGGACTGTCGTTCCTGGCAGGTTTCACCGTGTTTGGCGCAACGCTCCTTGGGCTCGGAGACATCGTGCTCGTTCTGTTCACGATCGCCACAGCCGTCCTCGCGATCCTGTTTTACATCGGTACTTTCTTCGTTGAAGACGCGATCGTCTTGAGCGGCGCTGGGCCATTCCGTGCTGTCATCTATAGTCTCGGCATCTGCCGAATCGCCTTCTGGCCGACCATGCGCTTCATTGCGGCGAGCCTGGTCGTCCAACTGGGGCTCCCTTTGGCTCTACGAGTCTTTACCCAAAATGCAGCGGCGGTACCGTTCGCGCTGGTGAGTCACAGCTACGTGGCGACAGGGCTGGTCTTGGCCAGCTTGCTGTTCTATCGCGAACGGATCGTGCTCGTTCTCCGTCAGGGTACGAATGCAAAGCGAGAAGAGGAATCGCGACGATGACGAACTCGCCGACACGCTACGATGCGAGTGCCATTCAGGTTCTCGAGGGACTCGAGGCTGTCCGGCGCCGCCCCGGGATGTACATCGGCAGTACCGATATTCGGGGATTGCACCATCTCATCTACGAGATCGTCGACAACAGCGTCGACGAGGCACTGGCCGGGTACTGCGATCGGATCGAGGTCACCATCCACCGGGACGGCTCTGTCCGCGTATGGGACGATGGGCGAGGCATTCCTGTCGATATCCATCCAAAAGTCGGAAAATCGGCGCTGGAAGTCATCATGACGACACTCCATGCCGGAGGAAAATTCGGTGGTGGTGGTTATAAGGTCTCCGGTGGTCTTCACGGTGTAGGGGCATCGGTCGTCAATGCGCTCTCCGAATGGCTCGAAGTGACCGTGCGGCGGGACGGCAAAATATACCACCAGCGGTACGAGCGAGGAGTGCCGGTGACGCCCGTTGAGACGATCGGGGAGACGACGCCCGACGATCACGGAACCGAGACGGTCTTCCTCCCTGATCGGCTGATCTTCCGCTCGCTCGACTACCAGAGCGACGTCCTCTTGCAACGTTTTCGGGAAGTAGCCTATCTGACGAGTGGATTGACGATTCGTTTCGTCGACGAGCGCACCGATCTTGATATGACGTTCTACTTCGAGGGAGGTATCGTCTCCTTCGTGCGGCATTTGAACCGGACGAAGGAAGTGCTTCAGCCGCAACCGTTCTACGTGAAGCGAGAGCAGAACGGTTGCCTGGTAGAAGTCGCGATTCAATACACGGACGGTTATGCCGAGTCGACACACGCGTTCGCCAATAACATCAACACCATCGATGGTGGGACGCACGTCACCGGGTTCAAGGCAGCACTGACCCGGGCAATCAACGAATATGCGCGGCGACACGGTCTTCTCAAAGAAAACGATCCCAACCTGAGTGGTGAGGACGTCCGGGAGGGACTGACAGCGATCATCTCGGTGATGCTTCCCGAGCCTCAATTCGAAGGGCAAACCAAGACCAAACTCGGGAATGCCGAGGTGGCCGGTATCGTTCAATCGATCGTCTACGAATCGTTCACGAGCTATCTCGAAGAGCATCCTGCTATCGCGCGGCGTATCATCGAAAAGTGCTTGACTGCGGCTCGGGCGCGGGAGGCAGCCCGCAAAGCACGCGAACTGGTCCAGCGCAAGGGGGCGCTCGATACCTTCAGCCTTCCTGGAAAGCTGGCCGACTGCACCGAGCGCGATCCGGCCAAGGCAGAACTCTATATCGTGGAAGGCGACTCAGCAGGTGGCTCGGCCAAGCAAGGACGCGATCGCCGCTTTCAAGCGGTGCTTCCGCTCCGGGGCAAGATTCTCAATGTCGAGAAGGCGCGACTGGATCGGATGCTACATAACGAGGAGATTCGTGCCCTGATTACCGCGCTCGGCACGGGCATCGGCGACCAATACGACCGCTCGAAACTGCGTTACCATCGAGTCATTTTGATGACTGATGCAGATGTCGACGGGGCGCACATTCGAACTTTGTTGCTCACTTTCTTTTTCCGGTACCTCGAGGGACTGATCATCGACGGTCATCTCTATATCGCCCAGCCACCGCTGTACCGCCTGCAGAGCGGGAAAGAAGTGCACTATGTTTATTCGGACGAAGAGCGCGATGCCATACTCAACCGGGGTGACGGGAAGACGTGGGACATACAGCGCTACAAGGGACTTGGGGAAATGAATCCTGAGCAGCTTTGGGAGACGACCATGGACCCAGCGCGGCGTACGCTGCTCCAGGTGACGATCGAAGATGCCGTGCGGGCGGATGAGACGTTCAACATGCTGATGGGATCAGCTGTCCCACCGCGCAAGCGCTTCATCCAGGCACACGCCCGGGAGGTACGGAACCTGGATATCTGACGAGCGGGGCTGGTGGTCGATGCGAGGCATCGCACCACCTTGCCCCGCTCCTCGTCGACGAGTTCGATCAACGCCCCGCAACAGCACGCTTGAGTTGCGTGCCAGGACGGAAGCTGGGACTCCGCCGGGCGGGGATTTCGATGGGTTCGTTGGTTCGCGGATTGCGACCGCGGCGACGAGCCCGCTCGCTCACCCGGAATGTCCCGAACCCAGCGATGCTGACTTCTTCTCCCTTGGCGAGTGCCTCTTGGATAGTCTGGAACACCGCATTGACGATAGGAGTCACCTGGCTCTGACGGGCATTCGTTCGTTCGGCGACGACCTTGATGAGATCGCTCTTACGCATGGCTGAACCCCCTGATTGACCTTCCCAATCCCTGATCTCCAATCGAGATCACCCTCACTATAGCATGAACGGCGAAATTTGCAAGAGGGTGCGGCTACTCTCCAGTAGTCGCTTTGCGTTCAGCATGACGGCGCTGGCGAGCAGCCTCGAACAGAATGATCGAACCCGCCACCCCGGCATTGAGTGACTCGACCCCGCCACGTAAGGGGATCCTGACCTCGTCTGCAGCCAGGCGCGCGAGTTCCGCACTGATACCGTGTGCCTCGCTCCCGATCACCACCGCGGAAGCGCGCGTCCAGTCCCGTTCATCGTAGGTACGCAGTGCCTGTGGACGGGCAACCACGATTTCCAGCCCGGGAAATTCCCGTTGAATCGCAACGGGATCGAGCGTTGCGATCGGCAGATGGAAGTGCGCTCCGGCTGCTGCCCGCACCACTTTGGGATTGAACGGATCCACTGTGCCCGGCGTCAGCAGCACCGCGTGGACCCCCGCTCCGAGTGCCGAGCGCAGTAAGGTGCCGAGATTACCGGGGTCTTGCAGTCGATCGACGATGAGAGCGAACAACGGTTCCGCTGTCGGTAAGCGAAGGGGGATGCTAGGAATGGGGAATACGGCGACGACCGCCTGTGGCGTCATCGTCTCGGCGATCTCGTGCAAGACACGCTCTGTAACGGCGATGATCCGCGTACCAACTGCCTGGGCACGAGCAACGACTTTTTGCTCGAGTGGATCGAGACGCGTTGGGACATAGAAGAGATGGGAGGGCCGATAGCCCGCCTGCACAGCATCAGCAATCGTCTTCGGTCCCTCGACGAGAAAGACCCGCTCCCTCTCGCGGACTCGTCGCTCGCGAAGGGAGCGGGCGAACTTAACGAGTGGATGATGACGAGAACTGATGACCGTCGTCACAGAGCGCGACGGGCAACCTCGACCAGCTGACCGAAGGCGGATGGATCGTGCACCGCCAGGTCAGCGAGCATCTTCCGATCGACTTCCACACCGGCCTGCTTCAACCCGTGGATGAAGTCGCGATAGGGCATACCATGCTGACGCGCAGCCGCATTGATGCGAATGATCCACAGTCGTCGGAAATCGCGCTTGCGTGCGCGTCGGTCACGATACTGATAGCGCAGCGCCTTCAGTACCGCTTCGTTTGCGTGTCGATACAGTTTGCTTCGGCCGAGCTGGTAACCCTTGGCCAGCTCGAGGATTTTCTTGTGTCTTCGATGCTTGGTGACGCCTCGCTTGACGCGAACCATCGCTCTCCCTCACCTCTCACCAGGCGTACGGTAGGAGCGGCTTCACGCGGTGTACATCGGACGGGTGAACGGGCACCATCTTGTCGAACGAACGACGAACCCGTGGTGCCTTTTTCAGTCGGTTGTGATTGCGAGCATGCCGCATTCGCATCACTTTGCCTGTCCCGGTAATCTTGAACCGTTTGGCTGCGGCACGCTTCGTCTTCATCTTCGGCATGATCTCACTGTCCCTCCGCTTCTCGTTCTTCGCTGCTCGCTGTCCTGGTTGCCTCGACGTGCCCGGGAGCGAGAAACATGACCAGCGTCCGGCCTTCCGCATGAGGCGGCTGCTCCACGACAGCCCTGGGACCGAGCAAATCGATCACCCGCTGCAAAACACGTTCACCCAGGTCCTGGTACACGATCTCCCGCCCGCGGAACAGGACAGTCACTTTGACTTTCGCTCCGTCAGTCAGGAACTGCTGGATTTGGCGAACCTTGGTTTCCAAGTCATGCGTGTCGATCCGGGGACGCAAGCGGATTTCCTTGACTTCGATCGTCTTCTGCCGCTTGCGCGATTCTCGTTCCCGCCGGCTCTCCTCGTAGCGGTATTTGCCGTAATCCATGATCCGGCAGACCGGAGGACTCGCATTGGGCTGGACTTCTACCAGATCGAGCCCGCGTTCACGAGCCAGGCGCAGGGCCTCTTCGGTACGGACGATCCCTAAATGGTGCCCGGTCTCGTCGATGAGGCGAACCTCGGGAACGCGAATCCGTTCATTGACCCGAAGTGGCCGTGTCGTACTGATCGTGTCCCTCCTCGTTTCGAGGTCACAGCCATTCCCAACTCAACCACGCTCGGCGTGGCACACCCCATGGTAGCACGAGCAGGCGTACCCGGTCAACGCCGCACTACCGGTGCGTAGATCGTCACCGCTCCATCCTGGTAGACGGGTGCCCAACCGATCTGCTGCAGAACCGTCCCGAGAGCCTCGGCGGCTGGCGACCGGAGAAACGGGCAATTCGGTCCGAGTCCCGTCCGCTCCAAAGTCCCGACGAAGACGTAGGAAATACCGTACGTGCTGAGCACAGAATGAACAGTTTCCATTCCCGGTTCCTGGAAGAAGCGGAGAAGCAGTTCTCGGCGCTTCTGGAGCGTTGCCAAGTCTCGAGCACTCCCACGCCGCCACTGGTACTCATGCCCTTCCCAGCCCAGAATCGTCGCACGGCCGGTAGCCATAGAAACCCGATTGTGCGGTAGTTCGCCGACCATACCGTACGAGCAGCCTGGTGCCTCCAAGACGACGGCATCGGGTCGGGTGCTCTCGCGCAACCACGTGATAGCCCGGAATTCATCAGGATGGGCCTGTCGCAGATAGGCAAGCCCGTCCAAGCCGATCAGCTGGGCGAATCCGTCGGTCCACTTCCAGACAGACAAAGGCGTGTAAGGAACTGCGGTGAGCAGGGAGAAGCCGACAACGGCGATCGCCATGCTCTTTCCCCAGGATTTCCAGTTCGCCAGGGCATGCAGGAGAAGGGGTGGCACAGCGATCGCCTGGAGCACCCAGGCGTCGAAGTAGACTTTGAACACAGTATTCATCCGGTCACCGAACACATCGCGCAGATAGAAGAACTCAACAGCGAGAATGGCGCCCCAGGCAGCAGCGAGCATCGCCAGCGCGGCCAGGCGTTCGGGTGCCGCGGTTCGCTCTCGCCACAGTACCCATGCGAGTCCAGCCAGTGGCAGGCCGAAAACCACGAGAGCAGGAGTGGCGCTGGCTAGGCCAGCAACGAGAGCGAAGCCGACCGCACTAGCCAGCACAGCCGGTCGCACTCGCTGATGGTCGGATGCACGAAAGGTAGCAACGAGGGCCACGAGACCGGAGACGAGCAGCGGACCGTGAGTCCGGAGCAATTCACCGAACGAGCTGCGCTCCCAGACGACGATTCCGACCGTACGGAGGAACCAACCGGCGACTGGCACCCTCGCGAGGAAGGCCGGCAGTTCCTCAGCTGGTGCGCCATAGGCGGGGACATAGTTCGCTTGGAAGGGGAAAGCGACGAAGGCAGCCGCGCTGAGGATGAGAGCGCCCTGAACGACCGTCATCCGGATCGAGGAGCGCGGACGCGCGAGCAGGATCAGTCCGGCAGTCATCGTCGCGAGCGGCACTCCCCACGTATTGGTGATCCACAAGCATCCGAGGAAGATGCCTGCGAGTAACGGCAATGTCCAGCGCTCTCGGCCAACATGAGCTTGGGAAAGATGACAAGTAGACTTATCGATCGGTAGTGTAAGAGGTTCCGACACTCGAGCCGCTTGTGCTAGCGCGATGAGGACGATCAGAAAAGAGAGATTCAGGGGGAGCGACAGGATGTGAGGATGAAGGTCACCCAGGACAAAGGAAAAGGATGGGAATTCGTTGATCGTCGGTCGCGGTGTACTGTCCCACGGAAAGCCGCTGTCCACGATGACCCGAGAAGCTTGCCATCCCGGTCCAGCCCACCATGATGCAGCGAGTGCGCCACGAGGATCTTGCAGAAGGAGCCATGCCGTCTGCCAATTCCCGATACCGACGAGGAGAAAGAGTGCGAGGACTCCCGCGAGAACGCGGGCTTTGGCTCCGTATCCGGTAGCGAGAAGCCAGGTGGCTACGTACGCAGCGGTCACTGCACTGGCAAAGAGCGACGCGAGCGCGAGATTGAAGGCGAACTCCGGCTGGCAGCCCAACGTCTTGGCGATGGCACCGAATTCGACATAACCAAAGGTATAATAGTTGATCGGACGACCAGCGAACCAGGGATCAGGGAGTGGCAGATGAGGATTCGCCCAGGCTGCGGAGAGAAAAGCCAGTTCCATCGGCTTCTCGGTGTAGCGGATCGCTGGATTGTAACTGCGAAAGAGAGCATAGAGGGCGAATGCGCCCGTATGGACCAAGAGGAGAGGCCACGCTCTTATGATTTCCGTCAGCGACTGCCACGACTGCCCTCGTGCGATGACCAGTCCCCAACCGACGAGCGCAAGGAGCGAAGAGACGAGGAACAGTGTCGCCCTCGTAAAAGGGATTCCGGACAACATTCCCACCCACCAAAGGGGAAGGACCACCAATGCTGGTCCGGCGGCGAGGGCGATCCCCTGCGCTGGTCGCGCAGGAAGGTGCAACCAGCGAAGCCATGGAACGGTCGCGGCGGCAGCTGCGAGCCAGATCGCCTGCCACAGCACGGCCAGCTCGAGATCGCGCATGCCGATGACTCACCTCTCGCTGAGCGGCACTACTTCGTAGATGACCGTGTCACCGAACGTCACGGCGACGCGAAGCGTGTTACCGATCAAGGGCTCGAATGCCGCGATTCCCTCGGGTGAGGCATAGACTTCGTCCGGGATCGTCGCCCCAGCAAACCCAGGCTGGATTCGCCACCGCCGTTCGACCTGCCCCACGACGACGTACCTGACTCGATACTGGTACAGCAGCCAGCGCTTCCGAGCGGGATCAGTGGTCTGGTAGATCTCCCGGATTGCGATCAGTCGTTCATCGACTGTCGGACCGAGCGGCGACTCCAACCGGATCGTTCGATCAATCGGGATAACCCGCGTGCGCTGTTGCCGCTCGTGCCGATCCCAGCCTAAAACAGTCGGGAGACCAGTTGCACTCGAAAGGCGAGATCCGTTCCCACGGTAGGGTCCGATCGAAGCCTCGAGAATCACCGAATTATCCGAAAGGTTCTGTCGTAGCCACTGGATCACGGCAAGGTCCTCGCTCGTCCCGATCGGTTCGCCGCGACTCGTGAAGTAAAAGCCGCCGCGCATCCATGCATAGCCGTCGAGACTCCCAGGCTGCGGTGTCGACGGCAGGCGTAAGGCGAGTCGTTGTGGCGTCCCGAGGAGTAGGTAGAGGCTCGAAATGCCGATGACACCGACCAGAACGAGCTGTGCGAACGTGCGCGCTCGGGTTCGCGTCTTCGGCTGTGCGTGCCACCGATCGATGAAGAGACCCCAGCCGCTCAACGCGAGGAGGGGCCAGGCCTCGAACGAGAGTTTAAAGACGGTATTCATCCGCTGCCATGGTGACCCATAGAGATCGTCGACGATGACGACCGTTTCCATCAGCAGGACGATGCCTGCCGCCACTACCCACAATCCCAGGAGCGGTGCTCGCCGATCACGCCAGTGCTGCACGAGCCACGCGCTCACCAGGACGGTCGGTACGACCAGCAGGGATGCTGCCAAATGTCTCGTGCCGAACAAGCCAACTGCTGCACCTAACAGCGCGACGCACCACAACGTTTCCGGACGCAGCGGATCGAAACCAGCGAGCGAACACCCGAAGGGGACGCCCAGAAACACGCTCAGGAGCAGCAAGAGGATCCATGCATCACTGGCGGACAGGCCGACCTGACTCCAGCCATTACTTCGGAGCATGAGACCGACAGCATAGCCGATTGCTGTTGCACCGACCGCGATCAGCCCGAGGCTCCAAAAGGAACGCGCCGGAAGCGACCAGTTCGCGACGACCGCAAGCACAGGTAGCGCGAGCAATAGTCCGAAGTGCACGAGAAACTGATCGGGAGCGGTGCCATTTTCCAGCAGGCGCAGACTCGTGACTGGACTCACAAAACGTTCGTAAAACGGCCAATAGATCAGCCGCGATGCTGCGAGAGCGAGGATGCTCGCACCGACAACCCAAACCAGTTGGGCAGGTCGGCGCGGTACGATCGTGACCAGCGTCATCGCTATCAGGAGGAGGGCTATGAGGGGAAGATCCCAGCTATTGACCACGATCACCGTGCTCCCGACCAACACGCTGGTCATCCAACGGAGAGCGCGGTCCCAGAGAGGTGCCTCCTGTTCGGCGTGAGCAGCCATGATAAGAGCGATCAGGCTCAACCAGAAGGGAAGCGCGATGAGATGTGGATGGAGGTCAGCATACAGAAACGAAAAGTAGGGGAACTCCGTGATCGCCTGGGCGATCGCCCGCGAACTCTGCCAAAAATCGATAGCCAACGAACGCTTGGTGATGACCTGGATGATTGGGTCGAGGTTCCCGGCGAAGAGGAGCCACCACAGGGAGCCCATTCCACTCGCCAGGCTGGTTACGAGGGTCCGTCCGCGCCAGGAGGTGGAACTCGCGCTGTCCACCAACCAGCGAACTAGGGCAAGCCCGAGCGAGACCGCGAGGCTCGCCACGAGCCCGGCAAAGGTCGCAACCGTCAGCTGGAAAGCACGATCGGGTAACAGTCCGCTCAACTTCCACTGCAAAGCATTGAGGAAGAATCCGTAATAATAATAGTTCTGCACTCCATCAGCGAGCCAGGGATCGTATGGCGGCAACCAGCGACTGCGCGCGATGGCGTTCGCGTATGCCAGCTCCATCGGCTTTTCTCCGCCGAAGAACGGGTGCCAAAGATCAGGATAGAGCCAGCGAAGCACCAGGAAGAAAGCGAAACCGAACCAGAAACTCCCCTCGACCAGGATCGCGCAGCGGATGGCACATGGCCGAACGAGTGCCCGCAGCCGGTGACCCCAACGCCACCAGAGCACAACCGCCACACTGACCATAGGAAGGAGTAGCCACGGCAGCTCGAACGGCAGGATCCGCCAGCTGGCTGCCAGCCAGATCGGATACGCGAGGACGATCAGCCCGAGCGGACGGGCGAGCGCAAGCCCCGCGTCAGGGAGCGGCGCGCCGAGACGCGTCGCCAGCGGCAATCCCACGGCACCGATCGCTATGGAGAGGGCGACCCACCAGACGATCGCTTGCCAGTCCCGAGCGAGCCACTCCTCGGCCCAGCCTAAATCGCGTGCAACCTCAGCGCTCTCGGCTGGCCCGTCCAGGAGTTGCCGGTAGGCCTCCGGGCGGTCGCGTTGCGGGTACCAGGGGCGCTGCAACGCCCAGGCGAAGCGCAGGCGCAGTTCGTCCTCGCTGAGTTGGCGCACTTTCTGATAAATCCGGACGCGCGGATGGTCGTAAACCGTGAAACTCTCGTCCGCTTCCAGGTCATCCAAGCGCAACGGACCGAGCCGCGACTCCCGCTTGGCCTCATAAATCAGTCGGAAGCCGAGTGCCCCTTGATCGAGCAGTCGGTAGTACTCGCTCGTCACGGGGTAGCGCCACGGCAAACGAGGAATCGATCCGGCCAAGCGATCCGAGGACAGGACGATATAGTCGACCTCGGAAAGTCGTGCGGCGAGGTAACCAAACGCTTCCTCCGGTGATCGATCATCGTAGAGCGCGAGCGTGACGAACCGATAGCGCTGGTCAGGAGAGATATCCGACACCGCGAGAGGCAGCCGATCATCCCAATGCTCGACCCCCAGAACGGCGCCTGGTGGAATGTGCGACACGATCCAATCGGACGCCTCCACACGTGTATGCGGATGACGGTAGATTGTGCTGAAGGCACCAGCCCACGCCGCGGTAACGCCAAGCACAAGCAGCACAGCAAAACTGGAGCCCGCTCGCTGCCAGCGTGAGGAAGATCGCTCCAGCCACTCGCTCAAAGTAGCTGCCACCAAGATGGCTAGCGGAGCAACCAGGGGAAGCGAATAACGGAGATACTTCGTCTCCGCCGTCCAGGCTGTCAGGCCGTACGCGAGGATCCAGCTGAGAAGGAGAAGGCGTGTAACGAACGCACGCTGACCTTCGATGGACGCATGGCCGTCGGTCGCTGACACTCGGAGACGATGCGAGATGATCTCGACCAGGAGTTTTCGTGTGTCGCGAACGATGGCGAGAGCGCTCAGCGCCGCGAAGGCGGGCCCTAGTCCCCAACGAAAGAGCTGTTCGATTTGATAGACGATCGGAACAGTACCGACATACTGCCGCGTATAGGGAACATCGAGACGACCCTGCGCGATCTCCCACTCACGCACGATATCGCGAAGCGTCGAGCGAGGATCGAGGAGCGTGTACGGCTCGAAGACTGCGAAGGCAATAAAGGTACTGGCGAGCAGGACTGGCCAGGGCGTACGGGTGACCAGGTTCCGCAGCAGGTTCGACAGAACAGGGCGCGTACAGTCGAAGGCAGTGCGCGAGCTGTACCAAACCAGTGCTATGCCGATCGGCACCGCCAGTGGCCACATGCTCACTTTGCAGGCGAGAGCCGCGGCGTAGAACGCTCCAGCGAGCGCCGCCCAACGACGTGATCCCGTCTCCGCGAGATGCGTCGTTGCCCAAAGCGTCGCTATCCCGAACGATGTCGCCCAGGGATCGACCACGAAGAAATGTGCTTGCTGAATCGTAATGATGCTCAATCCGACGAGAAGTCCGGCCATCGAGGCAGCTGCTCTGCCGAAGGCCCGCCGGGCGATCAGCAATGCGAAAATGAGACCGACGACGTCGATCAGCACCGTGAGGAAACGTCCGCGGAACGCCAACGCGTGGTACAGATTGTGTGCCGTTCCTGGCTCGATGCCGACTGCGTGGAGCAGCCGGTCGGTGAACCAACTGATCGATTCCAGCAGATAAAGAGGTAAGGCGCCATAAGCGAAGGCCTGCGGGCGCCCGTCGGGTCCTGCAGATCGCGGGTTCCAGGGACTTCTCGTGGGATCGAACAAATCAGCGAGGCGTTCGGGCGTGCGGATGCGGTCGACCGCGACCATCAACTGAAAGCGTTCGTCTGGGTGCAGCAGGTACCCTTGGTCCCAATCGAGGCCATGCAGACGGAGCAACAGCGCGCTGCCGAGCACCAGGAGTATCGAGAGAACGTTCACCAACCGGCGCGCTGATACGGCTGAACGTTTTCGGATGGCGACTCTCGAGCTTGTCAGTCGATCTTCGTGCACTTCCTCCGTCCTCATAACCCCGCAAATGATGCCCGACTCCAGAGAGCCATGGTAGGGTAGAATAGGGTGGAACGGTCGCGCACGATCTGGGGAGTCTCAGCCGGTGGAGGGCAAACTACGCCTGGTCTTCTTCGGAACACCGGAATTTGCCGTTCCTTCGCTCCGGACACTCGCGGCGCAGCCAGACTTTGCAGTCGTGCTGGTCGTCACCCAGCCGGATCGACCGGCGGGACGGGGTCGGGGACTCCAACCTCCGCCAGTGAAGGTGCTCGCGCAAGAGCTGGGTCTTCCATGTTGGCAGCCAGAGACTCTTCGTACGGCCGAAGCAGAGGCGAGACTCGCCGCCGTGGCACCGATGCTCGCCGTTGTGGTCGCCTACGGCAAAATCATCCCAGCATCGATGCTTTCGATGCCACGGCATGGCTTCCTCAACGTGCATCCCTCACTGCTTCCGCGCTATCGCGGAGCCAGTCCGATCCAGGCGGCCTTGCTCAATGGTGATGCGATCACTGGTATCTCGTTCGCCGTCATGACCCCCGAGTTGGATGCCGGTCCGATCCTTCGCCAATTCGCGATCCCTATCGTGCCTGACGATACAGGCGTCACGCTGGGTGCTCGGCTGGCCGAGGTCGCGGCAGAACTCCTCCCTGACACGATCCGGGATTGGATCGCAGGCCGAATCGTGCCGATCCCTCAGGACGAAGGAGAAGCAACGTATACGCGTCCCCTCACCAAAGCCGATGGCCGAGTGGACTGGTCGGAGCCAGCGGAGCGCATCGAGCGGAAGATTCGGGCATTGCAACCCTGGCCATGTGCGTGGACGACAATTGGCGGTCGTCGCCTGATTCTCCTACGGGCGAGGCTGATCGAAACGGAGATGAACTTGGCTCCTGGTTGTCTTTCGGTCATGCCAACTGTGATGCTCGTCGGCACGGGAACGCGGCCACTCGCGCTGGAAACAGTTCAGCCCGAAGGGAAGCGAGCGATGTCAGCCCTCGACTGGTGGCGCGGTGCACGACTGGCAAACGGGACCTGTTTCGAATAACGTCGACTGCGGACAAGTGGATGATTTCGCCACACTTCGTGTCAGGAAAGCCAGTGCTCTCTCCGCTCGAACTCGAGGAACTCGCTCGTCTGCAGAAAGAACTGGCAGAGAAGGTAGTGGAAACCCCACTTCCCCAAACGCCCCGCTTCATTGCGGGCGCAGATATGCACCTGCGCGGCGAGCGAGCGGTCGCAGTCGCCGTCTGCTTCGAACTGCTGAGCGAACCAACCAGCGACGAAGCCACGGACTTCCTGCCGCTCCGCGAGGTCGAGCGCGCGATCGCCGAACAAAAGGTAACCTTTCCCTACATTCCAGGGTTTCTCAGCTTTCGAGAGGCGCCAGTGATCATAGAAGCGGTTCGGGCTCTCGAACAGACACCGGACCTTCTCGTCGTCGACGGGCAAGGACGAGCGCATCCTCGCCGCTGCGGTCTGGCGAGTCATGTGGGCGTCTTGCTCGACCTGCCGACGATCGGCGCGGCCAAATCTCGCTTGTACGGCTCGTATCGCGAGCCGGGACCGAACCGAGGAGCCTGGACACCATTGGTGGCTGAGGGGGAAATTATCGGTGCAGCAGTTCGCACGCGGCCCAGTGCCCGACCACTTATCGTGTCGGTCGGGCACCGTATCACACTCCTGGAAGCGATCCGCTGGGTGCTCCGACTCAGTCGCTATCGTATTCCGGAACCAACACGATGGGCACACCGATATGCGAAAGCGGCAGCTGCCTCGAACGACACGGGTTGGTGACCATGGAGCGAGTGCTCGCCGGGGGATCGGTTCGCCGCGAGTTTTCGTCTGTCTCGAGGACCAAGGAGTCCGCAACAGTGCGAATGTTCGCGTCACGCGGTCAGCGCGCGATCACGCCAAACCCGCCCGGATGCCTGAGCGAGGAGAGGCGACGAGCACAAAGTGAACCGATTCAGGGAGCACAGGGCGCTGCCATGACGGGCCGATGGTAGGTGGGGAGCCTGGCTTCCCATAGAGTGCGTATAACGATTCTTATGCGCAGTTTTTTTGACCAGGCGCCTCGATCGGCGCATTGCACTGTGCTGACTCGTTGTGGTTCGTGGAACGACTGAGTGGCCAACACTCTGGCGTTGCACGGAGATCCGCCTTCTCCTACACTGCGGCGCGGGCATGGGAGCACTTCGGGAGGCACTTGGAGATGAAGGAGATTCCCGCGATCCCCTCGGTCAAACGCGAGCGCCAGGAGACGGGTGCTGAGGCACTCGTCCGCGCCCTCGAGGCAAATGGCGTGGACGTCGTCTTCACCATTCCGGGCGTCCACACGCTCGATCTCTACGCTGCTCTCGAACGAAGCCAGATTCGCACAGTTCTTCCGCGACACGAGCAGGGCGCCGGCTACATGGCCGACGGGTACGCGCGGGCGAGTGGCCGCGTCGGTGTTGCCATAACAGTCACTGGTCCAGGACTGACCAACATCGTCACGCCGATCGCCGAGGCATTCGCCGATAGCTCGCGAGTCCTCGTAATCAGCACGTGTCTCGACCGACCCTACCTCGGCCACTTGGATGGACGGCTGCACGAGATGACGGATCAGCTCGCCGTGGTCCGTCCAATCGTCAAGTGGGCACACCGCGTGATGAGTGCTGCAGAAATCAGGTCAGCCGTTGGCGAAGCGTTCCGCCAACTGTATGACGGGCGGCCGCGCCCAGTCTATTTGGAAGTTCCTCTGGATGTCCTGCGTGAACGCACAGCGATGAGCGATCCGCTCGTCATCGCCGTTCCACCTGCGAAGCCTGATGATCATCTGCTCGACCGAGCAGCGCAGCTGCTGGCTGACGCGAATCGAGTCTTCGTTTTAGCCGGCGGTGGAGCTGTCTCCGAGCGCAGCAGCCACCTGCTCAGCCAACTCGCCAGTGCCATCGGCGCAGTTGTCAGTACGACCGTGACTGGGAAGGGCGCTATCCCCGATGACCACCCGTTGGCCATCGGCGCCTTCGGCTATCGTTGGATGCCGGACAACCCGGTGAGTGAGCTCATGCGAGGGTCGGACGTAACGATTGCTATCGGAACCGGCCTGGGCGCACGGACGACCGCGGAAGGGACGATGCCGCTTCCCTCACCGCTGATCCATATCGATATCGATCCTCTGGAGTTCCATCGGCGTTATCCAGCAGCCGTTGCGCTGCGAGCCGATTGCGCCGAAGCGCTCGCTGGACTCCTCGAGCGAATCGAAGCAGGTTTCCGCCCACGATCCCGCTGGGAACCGTGGGAGATCGAGAGCGTGCGGCAGCGGTTACTGAGCGTCACCGATGACTCGGCGCGCCGCTATCAGCCCTGGCTGATCGCTCTCCGGCGCGCACTTCCGCGCGATGCGTTCACCGCACACGACATGACGATGGTCTGCTACGAGGCTGTCCGCGCTTTTCCTGTCTACGTGCCGCGCACCTACGCATTTCCCCGAGGGTTCGGCACGCTCGGCTCCGCTCTCCCGATGGCGATCGGTGCAAAATACGCGCGTCCGGATCGTCCGGCAGTCGCGATCTGTGGCGACGGCGGAATCCAGTTCACTGTGCAGGAACTTGGTACCCTCGCTCAGTATCGGCTACCGGTTATCGTCGTCGTTTTCGACGACCGGTCACATACAGCTGTCAAGCGCGCAATGCTGCAGGCTGGAGTCCGACCCCGCGATGTCGATCTCGTAAACCCGGACTTCGTCGAACTGGCACAGTCCTACAAGCTGAACGCCATCCGCGTGTCGGACCCCGCCGAACTCGAACGAGCAGTCTCCCAAGCTGTTGTCGATACGAGTCCTTGGCTGATTCACGTGATGTTGGGTACAGAGGCATGATCGTGCGTCCCTTCCGCTTCGCGCGCTTGTCCGCACTCGGTATTCCGCACGGTGTGACCAAGCGGGACCCCTCTCTGCCCGCTTTTGGATCAGTGAGTGGGAATGCCACCATCTCGATCGTGCTCGCGAATCGGCGCGCCTGGTGGGAACGCCTCGGCTTACCGCTCGAGCATACCGTCTTTGCCCGCCAAGTGCATGGCACGCGGGTTACCGTCGTCACGGCGTCAGAGCGCGGTCGCGGAGCCCTCGAACCGGGCACGGGAATCCCGGAGAGCGATGCACTCGTGACGACGGAACGGAACCTGCCGCTCGCCATGATCTGCGCTGATTGCGTGCCGGTCTTGTTGTACGCACCCGACGTCCCAGCTATCGGCGTCGTTCACGCCGGTTGGCGTGGTACCGTGGCCGGAATTACGCGACAAGCAGTCCACATCTTGTGCACACTGTTTTCCGCTCGCCCCGAGCGTTTGTGGGCTTTTCTCGGGCCATCGATCGGCCCATGCTGCTACGAAGTGGGAGAAGAAGTGATCACAGCCTGGCTCGCCACCGAGCCATCGAACGGTCATCAGGCTGTTCTCTCGCGAAATGGCCGGGCGATTTTCGATCTTTGGCGAGCCAACGAACTGCTCCTCGTTGAAGGAGGAGTCGATCCGGCGCACATCGAGCGCGCCGGGATTTGCACGCGTTGTCATGCCGGAGAGTGGTTCTCGTATCGCGCGAACGGCTCACGTGCTGGTGCCCAAGCTGCCGTGATCGCGCTCCCTTGAGCGGCACGGAATCTGGAGAAGGCCATGCAAGAGTACGAGCGACTGCGCGAGCATTTGGCTCGTGTGCGATGCCGTATCGAGCGGGCGGCTGAACGAGCAGGACGCGATCCACAGAGCGTGCAGATCGTCGCTGTGACGAAAGGGATCGATCGGGAAAAAGTGCAGGCCGCGTACGAACTCGGCCTACGCCTTTTCGGCGAAAACCGCGTTCAGGAGGCACAGCGAAAGTTCGGTGAAAACCCACTTCCAGCTGATGCGTAGCTTCATCTCATTGGCTATCTGCAAACCAACAAGGTTCGACATGCCGTCAAGCTCTTCGCTCTGATCCATTCCGTTGACCGTGCAGCTCTCATCGAGGAACTGCACGAACGAGCTGCGCGCGTTGGCCGCCGCCTTCCTATCTTGATTCAGGTGAATATCGCCGGCGAGGAACAGAAACACGGTTGTCGACCGGCTGAGGCTGCTGAACTTCTCGCTTTGGGGCTCACGAAACCACATTTGGACGTTCGCGGCTTGATGACGATCGCACCGCTCGTAGCAGAAAGCGAACTTGTCCGGCCAGTCTTCCGCGCACTGCGGGAGCTGCGCGATCAGCTCCAAGAACGTTTCCAACACCCTCTCCCGGAGCTTTCCATGGGCATGTCGAACGATTTCGACATCGCTGTCGAGGAAGGAGCGACGCTCGTCCGGATCGGTCGCGCGCTGTTCGGAGACTGAAACGTGGAAGTGTTCTGTTTCGGCAGCGGCAGTGAGGGGAACGCTTTTCTCGTCCGCACCCAGCGGACAAGCATCCTCATCGATGCAGGATTGGCGGCGACGACGCTGCGTCGCCTCTTGCGCTCGATCGGTGTCGGCGACCACGAACTGACCGCGATCGTCGTGACGCACGAGCACCATGATCACGTTCGTGGGCTCGCCGGATTGCTCCGCTGGCAATCCTGCCCAGTCGTCACGACGGCTGGTACGGACGCTGTGCTGCGGTTGGGATCAGCGCGTCGGCTGACGGTCAGGTATCAGCATTGGCTGGAGATCGGCGATCTGGCTCTTTACCCGGTCCCTGTACCGCACGATGCGAGGGAGCCGTTCGGCTTGCGCCTGGCGACCTGTCATGCGGAAACTGCTCTGTTCACGGATCTCGGCACAGTGACGGACGAAGTGCTCGCCGCCTTATCACGCGCGAATCTCATCGTGCTCGAAGCGAATCACGATCGTGATCTCCTTTGGCGCGGACCATACCCGGACTGGCTCAAGCGGCGAATCGCTTCACCGGCTGGGCACCTCAGTAACGACCAGGCAGCGTATGCACTCGCCCATTTGTCGGGTTCACCACGAACCATTTGGCTCGCTCATCTCTCCCAGCAGAACAATGATCCTCGTCTCGCACTCGCTACCGTCCGCGCGCGATTCGGTTCGCCCTGTCCCCACCAACTCGACGTGCTCCCTCAAGCCGGTATGGTCTACCGATGGAACTTTGCCTCCTCCCAGTACCGGCTAACCCGAGACAGTGATCAGGGGTGATCCAAAAGAGAGCATGGATTGGCTGTGCCTCGCTGGCACTGATCAGAGCGTGGACACCGCCGAGCGAGCCGGACTTTTTTGCTCTATTGACGGTCAGCTTCGGACTCCGTACAATGGGTACGTACACTGGTCGTCCGATTGCTCGGCGGGAGGAGAACCCGTGGATGCTCAGAGTTTGAATTATCAGCGGGTGATCGATGACGCGTTGAAGATTCTCTACTCGCATCACTACCGGTTGATGTCGCGCTTGCTCCCTCGTGTCATCGAGCAGATCGATCTGAGCGAAAAGGAACTCCTCGAAGAGCTCCGAGCGAGCCCGATCGGACAGGTGCTGCAGCGCCTCGCTGCCATTGCGCAAGGCAGGCTGATCGAGCAACGGGAACGGATTCTGGAAAACATCGAACTGGTCCTCCAACTCCTCTTTTGGGCACCCGGCGCAGAAGACTACTCTGTTCCACGTGCCTTCTGGGAAAGTGAACTCGGGAGACTGCTCTCGCAGGCGAAGTTCCGAGCCTACGAGCCCAACGAGCTTGTCAGCATCACCCAGGCAGCCCATCGTCTCGGTGTCACACGTCCGACCATCTACCGCTGGATGGACGAGCGCAAGCTGGAGTATGTCCGCGACGAGCACTCCGGCCGCACGTTCATCATCCGCCGAGACGTGGAAGCCTTACGCCAGCAACTCCAGGAATCGGCCTGATCGACGACGATCGGTCGATACAGTCGAGCGGTTTGAACCGTCCTCCTCCGGCTAAGAGCGGCTAGCCAGGAACGTTGGGAGTTCTCCGTGTTCTTCGAGTGTCATCAGCCAGATGAGATCCGAGCGTGAGACGATTCCGAGGAGCCGTCCCTCCTCGTCCACGACCGGCACCGGGTTGACTCGGCGCCGATACATTAGTGTTGCGAGCGCTTCGATCGTTTCCTCTGGTCCGATCGTGATGGCCGGACTCGACATGATTTCGGCAGCTTTGGTAGCCAGGATCTTGCGGAGCTGAGTTTCGTCACCCGTTCCCGGTACCTTGAAAAAAGCATCGAGAAACGGAACGTACAACGGGGCATTGAAACTCGCCTCGCGCGCGATCAAGTCGAACTCGGTCACAATACCGATAACCCGCCGCTGCTCATCGATGACTGGCACACCCGAGATCGCATGCTCCCACATCAGGCGGGCGATTTCACCGACCGACGTCTCAGGGCTGATGGCAACGACATCACGAGTCATCAAGGAGCGTACCCGAATTTCTTGCACCATCTTCTATTTGCTCTCCTTTTCGATCGTCTGACCTACTTCACAGACGCAATGGGAGTCGCTCTTCGGTACCCTCAGTTCTCCTCGGTCGCCGAGACCACTCGCTCCGGTGACCATTGGGGATCGTACAGTGCTCGGATGACTTTCGGCAAAGCAGCGACGACGTCAGAGGCAGTGAGCGAGAGCGTACCAGCTGACACGACGGCATGCAGCGCCGCTTCGCCGGCTATCACGACACCGGCAGCCGCAGCCTCTCGTGGTCCCAACCCCTGCGCAGCGAGCCCAGCGATCACACCGGCAAGCACGTCTCCTGTCCCAGCAGTAGCCAGCGCGGGATGGACCTGAGGAGCGAGCAAGAGTGACCCGTCAGGACATGCGACAGCCGTGTGGCCGTACTTCAAAACCACATGCTGGCCGAAGGTGACCGCGGCCTCGAGCGCCTGAGTCCATGGATCTTCCAAAATCGTCGTCACGTCGCAACCACACAAGCGAGCGAGTTCACCGGGATGTGGCGTAAGAACGAGTTGTGCCTCGCGAAGTTCTTCCCACCAGCTACCCATTTTGGCGAGCCAGTTGAGGCCATCCGCATCGATCACCGCATAACCCGCGAATCGTTGCGGTACCTCGTCATCCGCTGGCACGCCAAAACCGAGGGACCCACGCCGCACTCGGCCGAGTCCAAAAAGAGAGCGGAGCAACTCGTCGGCTGTCTGGTCTTGACCGAGTCCAGGGCCGACGAGAAGGGCCCGGTAGCGTGGGAGGGCATCGCGCACGAGGTTTGCCCATCGCTGGCCAGCTCCGACGTCACCGTCAGGAGCAGGAAGGAAGGTCACATCGGCAAGTGCCGCTGCGATCGAGGGCACGAGCGATCGTGGAACGGACAGTGTCACGAGTCCCGCTCCAACCCGCAACGCCGCACTCGCTGCGAGGCGAGGAGCACCGTAATAGTTCGGTGCTCCACCGACGATCAGGACAGCGCCGACCGCCCATTTATGGGTCGCGGCTGTCCGTTCCGGTAGCCATCCACGAGCATCCTGGAGCGTCAGAAGCGCGACACCTCCGGGACCAACTGGAGGCTTGGGTAGGCCAATGTCGACGAGTCGGATCAGCCCAGTATGGCGAAGAGCAGGAAACTGGTACGCACCGATCTTCGGCAGTCCGAGCATGACGGTCAGATCTGCACGAAAGGCACGCGCGTCAGCAGCACCGGTGTCGCTGTCGATGCCGGACGGAACGTCGACCGCGACCAAAACCGTATTCCGTACACGACGAGCGCGGTGCGCAGCCTCGAAGATCGTTGCAACCGGCTCGGGGACCTCCGGTCGCCCACCGATCCCGAAGATGGCATCGACGATCACATCAGCCAGCGAGAGTTCGCGATCGAGTTCCTCGCTCTCGATCCAGCGGCAGCGGGCCAAGCCAGTCGGCTCGGCCGGGATCGCACCAGGTTCACGTCGATTCCAGCTCCAAACTGCGCAGTCCCAACCGGCCAGTGCCAAAAGGCTGGCCGCGACTAATCCGTCACCGCCATTGTTGCCCGGTCCGACGAGGAACAGTGCTCGCCTTCCCTGTTTTCGAGACGCCAGTTGCTCGATCGTCTCCGCCACCGCCTGCCCAGCACGCCGCATGAGTTCTGTCAACGATAAACCCTGAGCGACTGCTTCGGCTTCAGCACGACGAACTTCTTCGACACGACACAACTTCTCCATTCTCGACTCTCCTCTCAGTGCTGGGAGTGTTCGCTCGGACGGTGCTGGTCAGGAGTCCGAAACGTGGCTACGACGACCGCGATCGCCAGATCGCGGGCATGAGTCAGGGAAACAGCGATGTGCTCGAGGCCGAGTGAGTGAGCACGCTCCCGTGCAGTTCCGTACAAAATGACCAATGGTTTCCCACGGCTGTTCGGCAAAATCTCGATGTCGCGCCAGCGCATGCCACGGACTCCGGTACCGAGTGCTTTCATGACCGCTTCCTTGGCCGCGAAGCGGGCTGCTAACTCGGCCACTCGCCCGGCATAGCGGGCTTGCTCTGCTTCGGTATAGACGCGTTCCAGAAAACGCTGCCCGAAACGGGCGAGCGTGCGTTGGATTCGCCAGATCTCGATGGCATCGACCCCGACTTCGACCGGCCCTGTCGCGTCAGGATCCCAGATCGGCTCGATGACCACGGCCAACTCCAACGTAAACGAATCCGAGACTCCGGACCTCTGCTGGTTCGTAGATATTGCGACCATCGACAATGATGGGAGTACGCATCAGTCTCTTGACCCGGCGGAGATCGGCTTGCTTGAACTCGTTCCAGGGCGTCGCGATGAGCAACGCGTCGGCTCCGACCACCGCGGCATAGGGATCCGGTGCATACCGGGCATCTGGTACTTCCCGCGCCGCATTCGTCATGGCTGCGGGATCGTATGCCGTCACGAGTGCTCCTCGCTGGAGGAGCATGCGCAAAACGTCCAGAGCGGGAGACTCGCGAACATCGTCCGTGTCTTGCTTGAATGCGAGACCCCAGAGCGCGATGGGACGACCATAGAGATCGCCGAGAAGCTCTTGTACCTTTCGGACGAAGCGGCGACGCTGATCCTCGTTGATTTCCAATACCGCATGCAAGAGCTGGGGATGGCAACCGACTCGTTCGGCCATCGCTGCCAGTGCGCGGACATCCTTGGGGAAACAACTCCCGCCGAAACCGAGTCCTGCTTCCAGGAACAGCGGGCCGATCCGTGGATCGTAGCCCATACCCTGGGCGACGATCTTGATATCAGCCCCGACTTGCTCGCAAATCTGGGCGATCTCGTTGATGAAACTGATACGGGTGGCCAGAATCGCGTTGGACGCATACTTGATCATCTCGGCACTGCGTCGGTCTGTGATCAAAATCGGCGCGTCCAAGACACGATAGAGTTCGGCAACTCGCTCAGCTGCCTCGCGATCCTCCGCTCCGAGCACGATACGGCTCGGATGGAATACGTCGTAAACCGCCGAGCCTTCGCGCAGAAATTCCGGATTCGTTACGATGGCAAATGTCGCGTCTGAGGGCTTGAGCTGCTCGACCAGAGCCGAGATGAAGTCTCCGGACCCGATCGGCATCGTGCTCTTGTTCACGATGATGGTGTGGCCGCTCAGGTGCCGGGCAATCGTCTCGGCGGCTGCTCGCACAGCTCGCATATCGGCATCCCCATCGAGGGTCGAAGGGGTCCCCACGCAAATGAAGACGAACTCGGCGTCCGGAATCGCCTCTGCATAATCGGTCGTGAATCGAAGACGCCCGGCCTCGACATTGCGTCGGATCAACTCCTGCAGTCCTGGTTCATAGATCGGCATCGTCCCCTGGCGAAGCTTGTCGACCTTCTCGACGTCGATATCTATACCCCACACACTGTTGCCGAGATCGGCAAATGCACCCCCATAAACGAGCCCAACGTAACCGAGACCGACGATGGCGATCGTCGCCATACTCTATCCCCGCTTCCTCAGCGCCGAATGCTGAAATCGTCGAAGTGTCCAGTCGGCTCCACCCACGCGCATTCAGCGCGCTCGACCCAAGCACCTGGTGGGCCTGTCCGAACTTGGTCGCGAAGGGCTTCCAAGGCTGCTCGCCGCCCTTCCGCCCAAATCTCGACTGATCGTCCGTCCTCACGGTTGCGTACCCAGCCCGTCAGACCGAGTCGTTCGGCAATCTCGACGACGAAGAAGCGAAAGCCGACCCCTTGAACGCGACCGAAAACGATGCAGTGGAGTGCTGCACGATCGTCCATCATTCCACCCTCACCCGTTGAACAGGCGATCGCTCGATGTCAGGGCTGTACTCGCCTCGTATGAGGACAAAAACCGTTCCATGTGTGCCGCGAAGGTTCCTTCTTCGATCGCACGTCGCATCGTTTCCATCTGACGCTGCAAGAACCGGACGTTATGGATCGTGGCGAGCCGGTAACCCAGCAGTTCGCGTGCACGGAAGAGATGGTGCAGATAGGCTGCACTGAATCGACGGCAGGTGTAACAATCACATGTCTCGTCGACTGGTGAGGTCTGCAGACGAAAGCGCGCTCCAGTGATGTCCACGCGGCCGGTTGGCGTGAAGAGCGCACCATGCCGTGCTAAGCGTGTCGGCAGGACACAATCGAACAGATCGATGCCGTACGCGACCGCTCGCCAGAGATCGTCCGGCGCTCCGACGCCCATGAGATAACGCGGCCGATCGTCGGGCAACTTTCCTGCAGTGGCATCGAGCATTGCATAGAGAAGGTCCTTCGGTTCACCGACACTGAGTCCCCCGATCGCGAGACCATCTACCGGTAGCGACGCCACGAAGTGCGCGCTTTCGACGCGGCGGCTCGGGTCAAAGCCGCCTTGAACGATGCCGAACAACAATGGTCGCTTCTCCTCCGCGAACGCTGCTGTCAATTCCTGGAAGCGGTGGAGACTCCTTTGCAACCACCGGTGCGTACGAGCCATTGCCTCCTGCTGCCGCTCGTCGGATTCTCCGAATCCGACGACATCATCCAATGGCATCAGCACATCTGAACCGAACAGCATTTGGAGCTCGATGACGATTTCCGGGGTGAGTTCGCGAAGGGAGCCATCGATGTGCGATCGGAATCGTACTCCTCTCTCCGTAACGTCACGGAGCTGTGCCAAACTATAAACTTGAAAACCGCCGGAGTCAGTCAGGATCGGACCGTCCCAGCCCATAAAGGCGTGCAAGCCCCCAACTGTCTTGAGGACCTCCAGCCCTGGACGCAGAAAGAGATGGTACGTATTCGCCAGAACGATCTCGCTCCCGGTCGCGCGCACTTCCTCGGGCGTCAGTGACTTGACCGTTGCTTGTGTCCCTACCGGCATGAACGCTGGGGTCTGCACCGGCCCGCGACGGGTGTGGAGAACACCGCGGCGGGCCATCGTGGCCATATCGCGTGCGATGATGCGGAACCTTCCCTTTCCGTTCATGCCTTGCTCATCGATCCCTTCGATGAGAGGTGCCGCTCCGTTTGTCTCTCGATTCGGTATACCCTGTCGATCGAGAATCGCACAAGGTTGACGAGGAGGACGTACGAGCAGCATGCCTGAGTCATCGCATCGTCGTTTGCGGCTGATCCCACGCGGCCAGGACGTGCGACAGTCGGTACTGGAACTCTTCTATGGTCCGCTCGCTCCTGTCTATCCGCTATTGACACGGATGCTCTTCGGAAACGCCTGGCAAGCCTGGCAACGCAACGCGTTGCCCTGGCTTGCCGGTGCGCGAGTCGTTGCTGAGATCGGTTGTGGGCCAGGTGACTTCGCCGCGGACCTCGCCGCCCAAGGCAAGCGAGTCCTGGCGATCGATCGTTCGCCGACGATGATACGGCTGGCTCGCCGCCGCGTCGCACGCTTTCAGCGGGTGTGGATCGTCCGCGCTGATGCGCAGCGACTACCATTGCGGGATGCTTGTCTCGATGCGGTCGTGACCACCTTTCCGACCGAAGTCTTTCTGACCTACGAGATGACCAGTGAAGTGGCTCGGGTTCTCCGCCCGGGAGGCCTGTACGTTGCGGTCGTCGCTGCCCAGCCGCGCTCGTGGCCGTGGTGGATACGCCCTTTCCGCCGTCTTCTCGGTCCGGCTGCTAACCATCCTCCGCTCGACTGTAGGCGACTTCCCGCGCCACCACCCGTCCCGCTCTTCGCCGAGATGCGTTGGGAAACACAGCAGGATGCCACTGGTCGCGTCTGTCTGTGGATCGCTCGGCGAGGTCATTAGCGTGCGAGAAAACTCACGTTTCCCACGGTCCGGTCGATATTGATGGTTTCGACTCAGTGAGCAGCTCGTCAACGTCGACCAGATCCGCGAGCGGGTCGTCCTTCGTCGGCTCACGCCGCCCGTTACTCGCACTGGCCGTTACCGCGGTTGACTCCGCGGGTCCGAGTGGTGGAACCATCGGAGCAGCAGGCATGGTAGCGGGCGCCGCAACCTGATCGAGCGCAACCGTGTTGGCTGCTCGGGAGACGGTGTCCGTCGCCTCGTTCAGCGCTGCCCGCGTCTCCTGTAGCGCAGCATGCGTTTCTTGCTGGACTGAGAGTACCGATGTGGCGACTTCTGTCGTACTCACTTGAACCTCACGGAATGCCTGCTCGAACTCGCTCGTCAGCTCCCTTGTGGCATTGCGGAATTCGCGAACTGCTCGTCCAACCGTGGCGGCGATTTCCGGTAGCTTACCCGGACCGAAGAGCACCAGAGCCAAGATCATGATGACGAGCAGCTCGCCAGGTCCCATTCCGAAGAAGTCCATCGCTCGTCCTCTTCGCCTTTCCCCCTTTGGGCTCCTGCAGCAGTACGGAGCGATCTCGGTAGCCGAGACAGCGAACTCCGCAGGAAGTATAACAGCGCCGGAGAGGGGGTCCTGACGATGCGGTTCCCGCCGACTCCGGTCGTCGCGCTCGATGGGCGTCTCTTAGCGTATCGTCGCGGCGGGATCAGCCGCTATATGGCCGAACTCGGTCGTGCTTTGGCACGCGCTGGATGCAGCTCCTCAGAAGTGCGCTTTCGGCTCGTCGTGAATCGTTTCCGGCCGGATCTGCCCTTACCATCGCTTAGGGTCATGACACCACCGCACCATCCACTGGAAACCTGGAGCCTCGGCTGTGAATTGGCGTTCCGCGGAGTTCGTGTCTACCATGCAACCGATTTTGTCCTGCCGCGCCTTCCCCCTTGGATACACGGCGTCACGACGATCCATGACCTCGCCTTTCTCGATGCACCCGGTGATTTGACACCGTCCGCTTTTCGTTACTACCGGCAGACCCTTGCGCGCATCCGCGCTGCGGATCGGATCATCGTGCCGTCAGAGGCCACCGCTCGGCGACTCCGCTCGGTGGTACCGGAGACGAGTGAGCGCATCCGCGTCATCTATCACGGCGTCCACCAGCGATGGGGATCGACTGCGTCCGATGCCTGGGAACGATCGAGCCGCATCCTTCTGCCACGGCTCGGTCCTCAGATCAAAGAACGACCGCTCCTCCTCGCCGTCGGGACGATCGAGCCGCGCAAGCGCTACGATCTCTTGCTGGAGGCGTTCCTGCTCTTGCAGCAAGCGGGCGTCGAACCTGCTCCGTTGCTGGTGATCGTCGGGCAAGAAGGTTGGCAATGCGCGAGTATCGTCCAGCAGTTCCGCGTTGGAGAGCGTGAGAAAGTCCTGTGTTGGTTATCAGATGTCGACGACGAAGACTTGCACGCGCTCTACTCAGCAGCGTCTGCGCTCGTCGTGGCAAGCCGAGACGAAGGTTTCTGCTTGCCAGCAGTCGAAGCCATGGCTCACGGCGTACCCGTCGTTGCTTTCGCTGTCGGTGCACTTCCCGAGATCGTGGGTGATGCCGGACTGTTGGTTCGAGAAGAAACAGTGGCTAGCCTCGCGGGGGCACTGGTCCGCTTACTGAGCGATGCTGATCTCCGGGCTGAACTGGCTTACCGGGCTCGTCTTCGAGCACAGCGCTTTACCTGGGAGGAGTCGTGTCGACAAACGCTCGCAGTCTATCAGGAGGTGCTCGATCGTGGCTTCTGATGCATGGCTCGTGGTTGGATTGGGTAATCCAGGCTCAGAATACATGGAAACCCGACACAATATAGGGTTTTGGGTGATCGATCGCGTAGCACAACTCACCAATGTCGTCGGTTTTCAGCGACGATTCGAAGGCGAGTTCGCAACGGTGCGTACCGACCGTGGGCTACTTTTACTCCTGAAGCCTCTGACATTCATGAATCGCAGTGGAGTGGCTGTCGCAGCAGTCGTTCGCTGGTACAAACTTTCCTTGGATCGAACGCTGGTGGTTCACGACGACATGGACTTGCCACTCGGCACGTTGCGGTTTCGGCAGGGAGGGAGCGCTGCCGGTCATCACGGTGTCGAATCAGTGACTCGCGAACTGGGAAGCAACGGTTTCGGACGTCTTCGGATCGGCATTGGGCGACCGACCCGCCGCGAGGAAGGACGCGACTTTGTCCTGAGCCCGTTCCATCCCGAAGAGCGACCGCTCGCAGAGCGCATCGCAGCCCTCGCAGCCGAAGCGGTCTTGGTGTGGCACCGGGAAGGCATGACGGTCGCGATGAATCGGTTCAACGGACTCCGTCTGTCTCTCGATGAGAGTGCGCTGCCTCGCTGATCGAGCGTCGCAGGCGAGACTCCGGATCGGCCGCAGAGCATGGACCGATCGGTGTATGCCCGCGCGAGTGCATCGTGGCAGCGCTTCGCCATCGCGCGCGACCCGATGGATCACTGGTACGTATTCCAGGAAGGCAACGGAATTAAAGACGCCAACACGGTATCATGACCGTGAAAAGGGATGGAGGGCATGATGGACGTCGATCGGGGCCAAACGGAACGCGCGTATCTCATGCTGCTGGTCGGTGACGAGCGTCGGACGTCCGATGCAGCGCTCGGTATTGCGTTGCGCGGTGCTGGGCATGGGTTGCGAATTCATATCATCGAGTTCCTGAAGACAGGGCGCGAGCGGGGAGAAGTTGCCGCCGTTTCTTTCTTGACCGGCGTCACTCTCTCCCAGTACGGCATGATCGATGTCCGGACGCGCCCGGAAGAGATCCGCGGCCCAGCCATTTCGCCGGAGCGCTTGCAGGCTGCGCTACGAGAGGCGAGGCAACATGTGGCATTGCGGGTGACGAACATCCTGATCCTCGACGGTCTTTTGACCTTGGTCGATGAGGGAATGGTCGACGAGAAGACCATTCTCGAGTTGGTCGAGCGGGCCGCGCCCTGGACCGATATTGTCCTGACGGGGCGAGCGGCGACACCGGCACTGCAAGAGGCGGCCGACAGCGTCACGCTCATGCAAACGATCAAATCGCGGGAACAGGAGCCGCTCCGACGAGGACTGCACTATTGAGCGGGAGGTACCTGTGCGACGACCGATCCGCGTCTTGATCGCAAAACCTGGCCTCGATGGCCATGACCGTGGTGCGAAGGTCCTTGCACGAGCACTGCGTGATGCGGGAATGGAAGTGATCTACACCGGTCTCTTCCAAACGCCTGAAACGATCGCGCGCAGCGCCGTCGATGAGGATGTCGATGTTGTCGGCCTGAGTATTCTCTCGGGCGCACACAACCAACTCGTACCGGAAGTAGTGCGAGCGCTGCGGTCCGCCGGGAAGGAGGATGCTCTGGTGCTCGTCGGCGGAATCATTCCGGAAGAAGACATCCCCTTCCTCAAGGCACAGGGGGTTGCCGAAGTTTTCGGCCCAGGTACGCCGCTATCAGAAATCATTCGCTTCATCGAAACGCATGTTGGTGAGCCAGTGAGGGGCGCGTGAGTCGAGATGTCGCAGGAATTGGGAAACTTGCTCGAAGGTGTTCGGAATCGGGATCGTTCCTCCCTTGCGCGCGCACTCTCCCTCTTGGAGCGTTATCCTGACGTGGCTCATCTGCTTCCGCGCGAGCGCGGAGGACACGCAACGGTCGTCGCGGTGGCTGGGCCGCCGGGAGCTGGCAAGAGTACGCTGCTGGGTCGGGTAGCTGCTGAAATCACAATGAGGGATATGTCGGTTGCTGTCCTCGCCTTCGATCCGGTCAGCCCGCGTTCCGGAGGCGCCCTCCTCGGTGATCGGATCCGCATGCTCGACGCCGCGGAGCACCCCAACGTCTATGTGCGTTCCATCGCTGCGCGCGACCCGGCCGGTTCTCCCGTTCTCCCTGCGCTCCTCGCTATCCTCGATCTTTATGGATTCGACTTCGTCTTTCTCGAAGCGGTCGGTGCCGGGCAGGAGGCTTCGCCGCTCCTTCTCGCCACAGATCTCGCTCTCCTCGTACTCGTCCCCGGGCTCGGCGATAGTGTGCAGACGTTGAAGGCGGGCGTTCTCGAGATCGCAGATCTTATTGTGATCAACAAATCGGATCGTCCTGGTGCAGCTGAACTCGTTCGCGACCTTTCAGCTTACTACCGGCTCCTCGCCGATACGAGCCACCCTGTTCCACCCATCCTGCAGACGGTCGGGAGCGAAGGACAGGGAATCACAGCGGTGCTCGAGGCGATCACTGAACTCCGAGATCGCTATGCCGCGAGTGGCATCCTCGAAGAACGGCGGCGCCGTGCTGCCACTCGTCTGTGGCAGCACACTCTCCGCACGCGCTGTCTTCGCATCATCGACGAATTGCTGATCGACGGACCCGCGCCGGACGACGGCGATCATGAAATGGGCACTCGTGAGCGACAGCTTTACCGGAAACTTGCCGAGCGGTTCGCCCTACTTGCCGCCTCGTCGGACGATTCTCGCTGACGGCGTTGACCAGCACAGCGATTCGCGATCTTGGCAGCAGCTGCTCCGGCCCCAACACCATTGTCGATATTGACGACGACCAGGCCGGGAGCGCAGGACTGCAGCATGCTGTACAATGCCGCTTCCCCTTGCCCCCCAATACCATACCCTACCGGAGTCGGCAGGCCGATCACCGGAACGGAGACGAGTCCAGCGACCACGCTCGGGAGAACCCCGTCCATGCCAGCGGCGACGATCAGAACATCGGCATCCCATTCGCTGACCAGATCGCGTAGCGCAGGTACTAAACGATGCAGACCGGCAACACCGACATCGTGGATGACACGAACCAGGCAGCCCAGTTCCTCGGCAACGAGCTGCGCTTCTTCAGCCGCCGGTCGATCAGCTGCTCCGGCCGTCAAGATACCGACCCGTCCACCAGTGGGCGGGACAGCGCACTCGTCTCGCCGGAGAACGAGTGTCCGTTTCGAAGGTGCCGTGCGTACCGGCACCGAGACGAAGCGGGTGCGAATAGCCTCGAACTGGGCCGGCTGAACGCGGCTGACGAGCACTCGACCCTCTCGCTCCAACAAGAGGTCGATTGCAGCCAGGAGTTGCTCGATCGTCTTGCCCTCGGCCAGCACGATTTCCGGCACGCCGGTTCGCCGGCGTCGCATTGGATCCACCCATACGCCTGGATTCGTGCGCCCCGATAGCTTCTCGCCTTCGAGAGCGGCCCGAAGATCCTGAAACGGATCACTCTTCCATTCGCTGGTCATGCCGCGGTCTCCACTTCACGCAACACGTTATCGATAAGCGAACTGACGTCTGGTCGTAAAACACCGTTCCGCCGCAGTAGGAGAAAATATTCGATGTTGCCTTCCGCGCCTGTGATCGGGGATCGAATCAGTCCCTCGACCGAGAAACCCAGGTCGAGGGCTGCTGCCGTCACTCGTTCGAGCACTTCGCGGTGAACAGCGAGATCACGTACGACGCCACCTTTCCCCACTTTACCGCGTCCGGCTTCGAACTGCGGCTTCACGAGAGCAATGACCCGACCATATGGCGCGAGCACTTTCCATGCAGCTGGCAAGACGAGGCGCAGCGAAATGAACGAGACATCGATCGTAACGAGATCGATCGGTTCCGGCAATGTTTCGAGGTACCGAACGTTCGTCCGTTCCATCACCACGACTCGTGGATCGTGACGCAATCGGTAATGCAGCTGCCCCCGACCGACATCGATCGCATACACCCGCCGCGCACCGTGCTGTAAAAGCACGTCGGTAAAGCCACCAGTTGACGCGCCGAAATCGGCACAGACGAGCCCGTTGACATCGATTCCAAACGAGCGGAGCGCATGCTCCAGTTTCTCCCCGCCACGGCTGACATAGCGCGGCGGCTCCAAAATCCTCAGTTCAGCATCCGCTGGCAGCAACTCGCCGGCCTTTTCGACTCGCTGGTCGCCAAGCCACACCCTGCCAGCCATGATCAAAGCGCGAGCTTGACTCCGCGTCGCTACCAGTCCACGGGACACGAGGAGGTCGTCGGCTCTAACGCGGTGCTTGGTCATTGCTCAACTCAGGTGAATCGCTCCAGCTGTGCAGCACGACTGTACTGGAAGTAGCAAACGGCCAGCGCCAAAGCATCGGCTGCATCGTCAGGCTGGGGAAGTACTGGCAACTGGAGCAAGAGGCGAACCATCTCCTGCATTTCGCGCTTTCGCGCTCGACCATAGCCACCCACCGCCTGCTTCACCTGCGCGGGAGTGTACTCGACAACGGGAATAGTGCGCTGTCCGCACAGGAGCAAGACGATTCCTCGAGCTTGTCCCACAGCTAGCGCGGTGGTTACATTTCGCGCAAAGAACAGCTGTTCTAATGCGACCACATCGGGTTGCCAATGCTCCAATAGTTGAGCGAGTTCGTCATGCAGAACGACGAGCCGCCGTTCTACCGGCAAGTGAGCCGGCGTGCTCACCACACCGAAGGACAGCGCTCGCAGCGGTTCGCCTCCTTCGACCACGCCGTAACCCAACAACGCCATTCCGGGATCGACTCCTAGGACACGCACACTCGCCTCACTCGTTCGGACTGGGCTGCCGTTTCCAGCATTTCGAACACACCAACCGGTACGGATCGTCGGGAATCGCTTGAAAGCATAGCCAAAGTGCAGTATACTGCCGATCGGAACGCACGCATAATCGCCTCGCGCAACCGAACGGAAGGGACAGCGAGTGAAAGGCGGACGAGATTCTCCACGACCGCTCGCCGGAAGATGGCCCACGACGTCATGATCTCATGGTTCGACAACGTCGATGCGGTGCCGACTGGTGAGTGGGGGTTGAAACATGGACTCCATGGATCTGCATGCCTTGGATGGAACGAGCGATTCCTACTTCCTCGCCGACGACGTGTTTCCCTCACTGACCGATTTGGATGAGCTTTCCGCCGACGAAACCTTGAGGACAAACGAGAGCGAAGGCCTCCTTCCCTCACGACACTCACGCCTCCAGCGACGATTGCGCGATCACCCCGAACGCTTCGATGACGACGGCCTCAGTACCAGCGATACCGTTCGTCTCTATCTTCAAGAAATCGGTGAAACAGCGCTTCTCACCCCCCAAGAGGAAGTCTGGCTCGCTCAGCGAATCGAACGAGGCAAGATCGCCAAAGTTCGGCTCGAGCGGGGAGACTACAAGTCGGAAGACGAACGACTAGCCCTCGTCGCTGACAAGGAAGATGGTGAACGTGCCCGCGCTCATTTGATTCAAGCCAACCTGCGGCTGGTAGTCAGCGTCGCCAAGAAATATGTCGGACGTGGGCTCTCTTTCCTCGACCTCATTCAAGAGGGCAATATCGGCCTCATGAAGGCGACTGAAAAATTCGACTACAAGCGGGGCTACAAGTTCTCCACCTATGCGACGTGGTGGATCCGGCAAGCAATCACACGGGCGATTTCCGATCAGAGTCGGACCATCCGCTTACCCGTCCATGTCGGCGAGACCATCAACCGCATCAAGAAGATCAGCCACCGCCTCCAACAGATTCTCGAACGTGAACCGACCCAATTGGAGGTTGCTCGTGCCCTCGATATGCCGGAAGAAAAGATTCGCCAGATCCTCGAAGCAGCACGCCTCCCCGTCTCGCTGGAAGCACCGATCGGTCAAGATGGTGACGCGTTCTTGGGCGACTTCATCGAGGACGAGACACAACCAGCCCCGCTAGAAATCGCTTCCCAGCAACTCCTTCGGCAACAGCTCGAGGAAGCGTTGAGTCGCCTCACTGAGCGCGAACGGCGCATCATCATCCTGCGATACGGCCTCGAAGACGGACAGTTCCGCACCCTGGAGGAAGTCGGGCGCGAGTTCGGTATCACCCGCGAGCGGATCCGGCAGATCGAGGCGAAGGCCCTGCGTAAGCTGCGCCACCCGAGCTGCAGCCGATTCTTGCGCGGCTATCTGGACTGATCATAACCCTTTTCTGCTATCCTCCCTTCCGTAGGAAACCAACGGAAGGGAGGATCTCATGCTGACGATCGAGTTTTGGTCCGATATCCAATGCCCGTGGAGTTATGTCGTTTCGCTGCGTCTGCGCCGTGCGCTGCGCGTCTCCCGCCGCCCGATTCGTGTCCTCTGGCGCTATTGGCCACTTGAGCTCGTCAACCGATGTGCCACCCCACGTTGGCTCCTGGAAGCCGAACGCGCTATTCTCGCCCGTTGCGAGCCGGACGCATTCGCCCCGTGGCAACGGGACGATTTTCCTTCTACTTTCCTTCCCGCAATGGCCCTGGCCGCTGCTGCACGCCAGCAAGACCTCGATTTCGCCGACACCGTCGATCGGGCCGTGAGAGAAGCCTTCTTCCTCGACCAGTGCAATGTCGCCGTCCTACCCGAACTCATCGACATACTCGACCGAAAGGGAATCGCCACTGATCGACTGCAAGACGCATTCTGGTCCGGCAAAGGTTGGCGCGAACTCTGGAATGACTGGCAAGAAAGTCACTCCCGCGCGATACAGGGGAGCCCCCATTTGTTCGTCGTCGAGTTGGGGACGAACGTTCATAGCCCGGGTTTGCGAGAAGGCACCACGCCGCACGGGTTGCCGTTGGTGCTTCATGATGATCCGACGTTCGTCGAAGAGTGGCTCGACCAACTCTGGCGACTCGACGGGGACTCGCTCGACGGATACTGACCGAAGATCAACACGGCATTGTGTCCACCGAAACCGAAAGCATTGCTCATGACGTAGCGAAGGCGCTCTTTCCGTGGTGCATTCGGCACGTAGTCGAGGTCGCAGTCCGGGTCTGGTTCCGAGAGGTGCCAGGTCGGTGGGATGATTTGATGCATCAAAGCGAGTACCGAGATCGCTGCTTCCAGGGCACCAGCTGCGCCCAAGAGGTGTCCGGTGAGTGCCTTCGTCGAACTGACGGGTGGAACAGCCTGTCGACCACCGAAAAATTGCTTCAACGCCGCTGTTTCCGCTGCATCGTTCAGCGGCGTACTCGTTCCATGTGCGTTGATGTAGTCGATGTCTTTGGTCGAGAGCCTAGCATCGTCCAAAGCCTGCCGCATCGCTGCCACTGCGCCCCGCCCATCGGCACAGGGCTGCACGATGTGATGAGCATCCGCCGTCGTCCCATAACCAACGACCTCGGCGAGAATCGGGGCGCCGCGCTCACGCGCAAAGTCTTCAGCTTCCAGCACTAAAATGGCTGCCCCTTCAGCGATCACGAAACCATCGCGCGTACGATCGAACGGGCGACTCGCGGTCTCCGGCTCGTCGTTGCGACGCGACAACGCCTGCAAGGCTGCGAAGCCAGCTACCACGGTGCGTGTCAGCGGTGCCTCGCTCCCACCGGCCAGGGCGATATCGGCCCGACCGTCCCGAATCATCCGAGCAGCCTCACCGATCGCATTGGCACCGCTCGCACATGCCGACAGCGTCGCAAAATTGGGTCCGGTAGCACCGATCTGGATCGCAGTCACTCCTCCAGCCATATCCGCGAGAAACATCGGAATGAGGAAGGGACTGACTTTCCCCGCTCCACGTGTCCGCAATGTCTCGACCCCAGCTTCGAACGTTTCCACTCCACCGAGCGCCGATCCGATCAAGACGGCTGTGCGCTCCGCAAGTCCAGGTGTCAAGTCGAGACGAGCAGCAACTAGAGCCTCTCTCGCCGCAGCGACCGCAAACTGCACGAAGCGATCCGTTCGCCTGACCTCCTTGGTGGGTAAGTACTGATCGGGTTCGAACCCTCTGACCTCTCCCGCGATCCGACTCGGTAAATCATCCGCCGGTACCCGAGTCAGCCGCGACGTACCAGAGTGTCCATCCATGAGCGCCCGCCACACGGCCGTCGGGTCGTTTCCGATCGGCGTAATCATCCCGATCCCGGTCACCACCACGCGGCGCATCTCAGTTTTCCTTCCCGCGGACCTCGTCCCAATTCAACGACCGTGGTGGACGTCGGTTCTGGAGAGCCGCAACGAGATTCTCGGCCGCCAACTCAGCCATACGCGCACGTGTCGTCTCGCTCGCACTCGCGATGTGCGGCGTGACAATCACGTTCGGGCACTGCAGCAGCGGGTGATCGGCTGGCAACGGCTCGGGATCGGTGACGTCCAACCCTGCGCCCCAGAGATGACCTGTTCGAAGAGCTCTTACCAGGGCCTCGGTATCGACGACGGGACCACGTGCCGTATTGATGAGGATCGATCGAGGCTTCATCAATGCCAGTTCCCGCGCGCCGATCAGCATTCTGGTTTCTGGTGTCAAAGGCACGTGCAGTGTCACGATGTCGCTTTCCGTCAGAAGCTGCTCGAGGGGGACAAACGTCGCCCTGAGATCGCGCTCAACCTCGGATGACTGCCGGGTCTTGTCAGTGTACAACACTCGCATATCGAATCCACGAGCTCGACGCGCTACCGCGCGGCCGATCCGGCCGAAACCGACGATCCCCAGCGTTGCACCGGAGAGATCGCGCCCGAGGAAGCCGAGTGGTTCCCAAGTCCTCCAGGTACCGGCACGAACGCTTTCAGCCGCCTCGCAGACGCGCCGTGCGACGGCAAGCATCAGCGCCCAGGTAAAGTCGGCTGTTGTTTCCGTCAGAACATCTGGCGTAATGCAGACGACGACACCCCTTCTCGTGCATGCATCGACGTCGATGTTGTCGAAGCCAACCGCCATATTACTCACGACTTTGACGGTCGGTAAGGCGTCGAGCAGCGCTTCGTCGATGCGTTCCGTCAATAGCGTCAGCAATCCATCGGCACCACGCGCGAACTCGATCAGCTCCTCTCGACTCGGTGGAAGGTCTCCCGGCCAAGTGCGGTACTCTATGCCAGCTCGCTCGAGAACATGTAGTCCAGCCTCGGGAATCCGCCTCGTTACGACTACTCGCACGCTCAGCCCTCTCTCCTCGTATCCACCATCCTGATTTGACCTGCTCGCATTCTATCGCTCGTGACACACAGCCGGAACTCGTATCCCGTACCGACACGCGAAACGCCAACTGTCCACTAGCAGACACCCCGCACTGGAGCACGAAACAGCGTCCAACACAGAAAGCCACCCGATCGGGTGGCTTCCTCATCCGGCTCCCCGAGCAGGATTCGAACCTGCAACCTTGCGGTTAACAGCCGCCTGCTCTACCGTTGAGCTATCGGGGACCGCTCTTCGTTTGTCGCACCCGCATTTTGCCACAACTGCCGCCGCGCCGTCAAGGCAACAGGGTCCTGACCGTCGAGTTGATTTTCACTTTTCGGTCCCGCACACATCGCGAAAACGCTCTCGTGGTACACTGCGGCCGACTGAGTGCAGCTGTTCCGGAGGGATGATTGACGATGCTGTTCTTGACGCGACGCGACGTGCAAGAACTCGTGCCGATGTCGAGAGCGATAGAACTCGTCAAGCAAGCCTTCCGCGATCTCTCCCTCGGTCGAGCACAGTCACCGCTGCGGACACCGCTCGAGGTTGTGGACCACAACGGTACTGTCCTCTTCATGCCAGCTTTCGTCCCCTCGACCGGTGGACTCGGCCTGAAGGTCGTCTCGGTGTTTCCTGACAACCCGCGCCTGCATAGCAAGCCGACCATTCACGCGGCGGTCCTCACCGTCGACCCGATGACGGGCGAACCGAGCGCGTTGCTCGACGGCACCTATCTCACTGCTCTCCGTACCGGAGCCGCCTCCGGTGCCGCTACCGACCTACTGGCCCGCCACGACGCCGAAACGCTTCTCATCATCGGCGCCGGAGCACAGGGTCCGACGCAGGCATGGGCGGTCCTGACTGTTCGACCGATTCGAAAAGTCTATGTGTACGATCGCAACCATGAAGCCGCCGCAACCTTCGGTGACCGTCTTCGCCAGCTCATGCCTGATTGTTCAGCCGAGGTCATTCCGATCGAAGATCCGCTCACGGTCTTGCCCCGTGTCGACGTTATCTGTACCGCCACCACAGCTCGAGAACCGCTCTTTCCTGACGAACTCGTACCAGCAGGCGTCCATATCAATGCCATTGGCGCCTTTACTCCCGAGATGCAGGAGATCCCACCGGAAACAGTAGCTCGGGCTTACGTCGTGGTCGACGCGCTGAGCGCAGCGCTCGCCGAGGCAGGTGACCTGATCAAGCCACTTCGCGCTGGTCTCATCGACGAAGAGCATATTCGAACCGAACTCGGTCAGATCGTCGCCGGGGAGAGGCCAGGTCGGACATCGCCCGAGCAAATCACCCTTTTCAAATCAGTGGGTAACGCCGTTCAGGATCTGGCAGTCGCCGCCGAAGCCGTGAGCCAGGCTGTTGCGAGAGGGCGTGGGCTCACGATCTCGTTGTGAAAACCGCGACAAAAAAGCATGCCGTCATCGGTGGCAATCTGGGACTCAGCGAAGGATGGATCAGCGTCCGACGCTGAGCGGTTCTCCTGCCGCGATCGGGCAAACTCCTGCGCGACAGCGTCGCTCGGTGATATGTTCGATGAACTCGTCGCGGAAGCGCTCCAGCATGCCGAGTAGCGGCATCGGTGCAACTTGGCCCAGACCGCACAAAGAGAGCTCGATGATGTGCTTGCTTGCATACTGGATGATGTCCAAATCCTCTGGTCGGCCGAATCCATGCCGGATACGATCCAGGATCTCGACCAACGCTGGTGTTCCGAGCCGGCAGGGCGTGCACTTGCCACACGACTCGTAACGACTGAACGCGACGAGATAGCGGGCGAAATCGACCGCACAGACGGACTCGTCGAAAGCGACGAATCCCCCGGAACCGACCATCGCGCCGAGCGGTGTGAGTGCCTCGAAGTCGATGGGCACGTCCAACTCATCCTCGCGCAGAGGACCCGCCGACACACCGCCGGTCTGAATTCCCTTGAGGCGGTAGCCTTCGCGCAGACCGCCGAACACATCGAAGACGAGTTCACGCATCGAGAGACCGAATTCGATCTCGGCGACGCCGAGATACTTGACCGGTCCCTGCATAGTCACGAGTTTGGTCCCAGTGCTTTCTTTGGTACCCAAGGAGGCGTACCAGGAACCACCATTCTGGATGATCGCCGGAATCGAGGCGAACGTTTCGGTATTGTTCAGCACCGTCGGGCGACGCCAGAGTCCTTCTTCCACGGAGCGGGGTGGCTTGGTTCGCGGCTGTCCCCGCTGGCCCATGATCGCGTACATCAAGGCTGAACCTTCGCCACAGATGTACGCACCACCTCCGGTGCGGATCCGCACGTGGCAGGAGAAGCCACTCCCCAGGATGTCGTCACCGAGCAACCCCAATTCATACGCTTGCTCGACGGCACGCTGGAATCGCTGAAGGGCAAGGGCATGTTCGCCGCCGATGTAGTTGTAACCGTAGGGTGTCTCGAGAGCGTAACAGCCGATCAGCAAGCCCTCCAGGACGAGATGCGGGTTCGATTCGAGGAGGCGCCGATCCTTGAAGACGTTCGGTTCTCCCTCATGACTATTGACGACCACATATTTTGGTCGCGCCGGCGTGCGGCGCCCGCTTTCCCATTTGATTCCGGTCGGGAACCCGGCTCCACCCCGGCCGCGCAGGTTAGACGCCTTGACCTCGGCGATGACTTCCTCCGGCGTCATCTCGAAAAGCGCCTTGAGGAAAGCGCGGTAGCCACCGATCGCAATATAGTCCTCGATCGATTCCGGATCGATGATGCCCGCATGTTCGAGCAACAGCCGGCGCTGGCGTCGGAGAAACGGATGCTCGGTGAGCGGCGGGATACCGTGCCAAGCCCCGGCAGCTCGGACACCGAGCGCCCAGTCTGGCCGGAGATCGCCACGACGGAGCGCGTCCAGCAGCTCAGGGACACGGTCTGTCGTCATCCAGCCGTAGACGATCGGCGGGTGCCCGGGGAGCTTCACTTCGACGAACGGCTCGGCGAAGCACCAACCACCACAGCCGACCTGCCGGAGCACAGCTGGGATATGTCCTTCGGAGAGGTGCAGCGACAAGTTCCGGTACGTCTCCAACGCCCCCTTCGCGATACTGCACCCGCTTATCCCCACCGAAATCACCCACTGGTCTTCCGACCACAGCCGCTCCCACCGTGCACGTGCCTCCGCAGCGTACTGCTCGAACGCTGCCCGATCACTCAAGCGTTTCATCGTTACTCCCTACCCTCCGGCACGCTCGAAGCTCCTCGACCAGCTCCCGCAAGCGATTCGCATCGAGCTGTCCGATGTACTCGTGATGATCGAGTTGAGCAACGGGCGCCAAGTCGCACGCCCCCAAGCATCCATCGAAAACGTGCACGGTCAAAAGACCGTCGGAAGTCGTTCCGTCCTCACCGAGACGGTATTCGGTCCGCAAAGCATCGACAACCTTCTGTGACCCAGCGATATAGCATGCGGCACCGTGACAGAGCCACAGGAAATGCTCACCCGGTGGTTCGGTGCGAAAGTCTGCGTAGAAGGTAAGCAGTCCATAGACCCGATTGATCGTCACGCCCAGATGCTCAGCAATGAGTTGCGCGGCCTGCGGCGGTACCCACCCGTAAAGATGCTGCGCTTCCTGGCAAGCACCGACAACCAGTTCCTGTGCCTCCTGGTGGTCTCGAGGGCGATACCGTTCCTCGAGGATACGTCGGAGTGGCTGGAGATCGATCTCCCGGCGAGCCGTTTCCCTTTCCTCCATCACCCGATCCTCTCGCTCATCCGGGGCCAGTATACGCAGACGGGTCAGCATTCAGCGAGCCAGGCTATACTTACTCTCGAATCGGAGGAATTCCGGATGTTCTGGCTGGACCGACTCGTCGAAGAGCGTATCCGCGAAGCACAAGAGGCTGGTGCCTTCCGCAATTTGACTGGTGAGGGGCGGCCCCTTCCACCCGACGACGGCAGTCCCAGCGAAGTATGGGCCGCACATCGGATTCTAAAAAAGAATGGGCTCCTTCCCGATTGGTTACAGCTACGGAAGGAAATCTACACGGAGCGTGCCCTGGTTCGGCAGGCCTGGGACGAGTACTGGCGAGCGGCAGAAGAATTCGATCGAAGCGACCCCGGAAACGTCGCCATCCTGCGTCGCTTGGCATGGCGTTATCGGGAACTGGCCCGCGCCGTCAACAAGAAGATCGATCTCCACAACCTTCGTTGTCCATCATTGGGGCATGAACTCGTACGCTTTCCTGAGGACATGATCGAACGTGAGTGGCGTCGTCGCGGGGAATCCCCACCCTGAGGTTAGCTCATCGACCTCCACCGTTACCGGAGTAACCGAATAACCGCTGGAAATCTCCATCGAAGTGTTCGAGAAAAGTCCGGATCTCCTCGACATCACGTTCGGTTACGGGTTCCCACTTCGAATGAGCTGAGCTCACCGCAAACTCCTCCTCACCGATGACCGCAGCGATCAAACTCGAGACGCCACAGGAGCGACAGGTCAGCCGGAACGCCCAGGTCGAACGAGAGCGTCCGAGCGCCTGCAGGTCCTCCGGGTCGAATCGTTGGCCACAGACCGCGCACCGCTCGACCAAATTGAGCACGATCGCTCGAACACGTTCCCAGCGCGGATCCATGCTTCTCCTACTTCTTATCCAGGTCATCGAGATCGAGCGACTCGATCACCTCTCGGAAAACCGACAAATCTGCCTCGGAGATCGATTCTTCTGATTCGACACGCTCGATTTCCGGCGGCTCGAATTCTGCCTCGCTCTCCGATTCCTCTTCACTCTCCAAACGGACACCCGCGCGATCCATCACCGACTCATCCACATAAATCGGCACCTTAGCGCGGACCGCAAGAGCGATCGCATCGCTCGGTCGACTGTCGATCTCGATGCGTCGGCCATTGACCGTGAGGACGATCCGAGCATAAAAGATCTCCTGAGCGAGATCCGTGACCGCTACCTCCCGGATCTCCGCCCCGAGTTCAGCGATGATCGTGCGCAGGAGGTCATACGGCAACGGGCGGGCAGGCGTCATGCCCTGGATCGCCATCGCGATCGCCTCGGCCTCGAAGGGGCCGATCCAGATCGGGAGGTGCCGATCTCCATGGACCTCCCTCAGGAGCACGACCCGATGCTGTGTCACCAAGCTGACGCGGATGCTATCGACAACCGTCTCGATCATACCCTGCACCTTCCTCTGGCGCGCTCACATTTTCGTACAGGGTCCCTCCCGCCACGCCCACACGTTGTGCTCCACGCGTCATCACCATTCTACACTCCTGGGCCGGTCACTCCAAGGCGTACGCTGGCGTGCCCAAAAGTTTCGCGTCATCCGGCGGCCAGTACGTGAGCCACGCCTTCCCGATGATCGACGACATCGGTACCGCACCGAAGACTCGCGAGTCACTGCTGTTGTTCCGGTTGTCCCCCATCACGAAGACATGCCCCGGCTCCACCACGTACTCATGATTCAGCGCCATTCCTCTCCACATCGTCGGTTCGGTCAGATAAGGCTCGACGAGACGCTTCCCGTCGATGTAGACAGCCCCGTCCCGGATTTCGACGTGCTCCCCAGGCAAGGCGATGATCCGCTTGACATACGGCTCGCTTCCTCCGTTCGGGGGTCGAAAGACGATGATATCACCACGCTTCGGCTGACCGAACGGGTACCAGACCCAATCCTGGTCGATCTCGACTCCCGGCAGAGCTGCCAGCCATCGACCGAGCGCGATTCCCATATACGCACGTCGGTTGACGATGAGCATCTCCCCATTGTGCAGTGTCGGCTCCATACTGGAACCGTCCACGCGATAGTTCAGGATGAGCCCCCGGATAGCGACGAAAAGAACGAGCGCGATCAGGAGTGTTTCAGCAAGATCCCAAGCGAATGATCGCCGACGCGCCTCCTCTTTCGCTGTCCCCACCGGCTTATGCTCGCCCTCGAGATCCCTCATCGCACCTGGCTCCAAGTCTCATCGGTGACCATCCGGACGCCGATTATATCCGGTGAAGAGCATGCGGACGCGGCAGGAGGAGCAGCTCCCATAAGGCACCTCAGTCAGGGTTCGTCGATCGCCCGACGTTATCGGATCCTGAGAGAACTCGGCAATGGCGGAATGAGTACCGTCTTCCTCGCCCGAGACGAACGGTTCTTCCAAGTAGAAGGATCGTGTGCCAGCAAAGTCATGCGGCGGAGTGAGGATTCCACTGTGCGCGAACTCCACCCTCGAGCAAGAAGCGGCACTTCTCGCCACACTGCGCCATCCAGCCATCCCCCAGGTCTATGACTTCCTCGCCGAACAGTCTGGCTGTTGTCTCGAACTCGAGTTCGCACCCGGAGAAGACCTCGAACGGTACCTCGCACGCACCGGCCAACCCGTTATCGAGTCACTCCTCATCCACTGGGCGGTCCAGTTACTCGATGTTCTCTCGTCTCTCCAGACTCAACAATCACAACCGATCATGTTTCGTGATCTCAGGCCATCGCACATCAATCTCTGACCGGACGAGACGCTCTGCCTCATCGATGTCGGCATCGCTCGACTGTTCCAACCACTCTGCCGCGACACGGTCATCGGTACAGTCGGCTACGCACCACCTGAATGATCACGCGGGATCATCGATCCACGCGGTGACCTCTCTGCACCGGGAGCAACGCTTTATCACTTCGCAACGAGCGTCGATCGCCGCGACCAACCACCTTTCTCGCTGTCCCAAACCCCGTCCCGGCGGTTCGATCCCAAACTCATGAGACTGTCCAGAACATTGTTCTCCAGGCACTGGCCTACGATCCCAGACAGCGTTTCTCCGATGCCGGATTGATGGCCGCAGCACGGCGCGCTCTGCGCGATACACCCCCAAGTCGCCCTTCGGCAACAAGCAGTCGCCAGACCGATCTCGTAACCCGACTACTGCCCCAAGAGGGATCGGATTCTCGCGTCCTCTCACACCGATGACGAAGTGCGTGCATCAGTCATCCTGGACAACTCGCTCGTCGCGGATCGTCCTGGCGTCGCTCGACGGCACGGTCACCTGCCTGCAGTGGAATGGCACTATCATCGGGAGACGCTGCTTCGAGCAACCCTTCGTGGCATCCCCGATAAGATGGTTGAACCTGCTGATACTCGTCGGCAATGCTGGAACGATCCATGCCTGCGTCCCCATGACTGGTAACGTGATCCAGGAAGTCACCTACCTGGCGCAGATCGCGAGCACACCAACTTCTTGCGGATTCCACATTGCTGATCGCGACCGGGGCAGATACGCTCATCCAGCTCGTAGCAGATGGACCGATAAACGAGACGATCGACCTCGGCACTCCCTGTGTCCCGACACCACTCGTGCACCGAGGCGTCCCCTATCTTGGAACCCCGGACAGTCGGATCTCAGTTATACGGCTCGCACTGGATTCGAGGAGGAACGAAGCATGCACCGAGTCGTCGCTCATGTCCTGAACGACGACCCGTTCGTCGCCGAAGTCGATAAACCCCCTGATCCGCAACACCAGTCCGTGTTCCTACGGAATCCGCGGCGACTCGACGGCGAACGCTTGACCACCACCGCTTAGAGAGTGACCACTGTGCTGTACCCGTGGCATCGCATCACATACATCGAACTCCTGGACGAGGAGAGCGACCAGCGTCCAAGTCAGCTCGTCACTGTCGTCCGCGACGAGCACTGAGATTCACTCACGAACGCGGCTCGTCTCCCGAAACCTCGGCAGTCGCTTCGCGCGTCGCGGTTCGGAACTCTCGGATCGTGCGTCCGATGGCACTACCGATCTCCGGTAGCCGACCGGCGCCGAAAACGACGAGCACGATCAGCAGGACGAGCAGCAATTCCTGCCAGCCGAATGAGGGGAGCAAAAGCGGATACACCGAATGCCTCCAGTCATGTGCACCAAGCACGCAGTGTCGAGTATAGGCGAAAGAGCGAGAGCACGCTACCCCGCGATCCGATACCAGCGCGGAAGCTGCCGGAGATGATCTTCGGGTCGAATGAGCGGTGCAGCATCGACACCGCCGATGCGATCACTCATCACGAAGCAATAACGGGGGTAGTAGAGGACGATCGCCGGCACGTATTCGGCGAAGAGTCGCTGGAACTCGACGTAAAGAGATCGTCGCTCGTCCTGATCGGATACCTGTCTGGCCTTCTCGAGGAGCACATCGATTGTGCGGCTCCGGAAACCCGCGATGTTCGCCCCTTCCTCGGCTTGCGAGGAATGCCAGAACTCGAACATGTCCGGATCGCCGGTCAGGGACATCCATCCGAACACAGCAGCAGTGTACTCGCGATTCAACAGTTGTCGCTGGAGTGTCGCCGCTGCCACCGGCTGAACGGTGACGCTGATACCGATTTCCGCCAGTTGCTGCGCCACTGCCTGAGCGACAGCCACTCGTTGCGGATCATCGACGTTCGTCAATAGCGTAAAGCGAAAGGTCAACCCTTCCTTGTCCAGGACCCCATCACCGTTGCGATCTTCCCACCCTGCCTCTCGAAGAAGGCTCAGTGCTGCCGCACGATCGAAGCGATACTCTTGCGCTTGATAAGCCCATGAAGCGGGGGGAATCGGCCCATTTCCTGGTTCAGCCCAATTGTTGAGTACATCGCGGACTAACTGGACACGATCGATCGCGAGAGAAAACGCCTGACGGACCCGGACATCGGCGAAAAACTGTGCCTGACTGTTCAGAAAGAGCGCTGTATACCCAGCGAGTAATGGAGCGTAGATGCGGACGCGAGAACCCATCAACTTCGGGTCACCGAGCGCTCCCCACGGCACCAGATCGACCGCGTCCAGATCACCGCGCCGAAAGGCAGCCAGGGCCTCATCGACCGATTCAAAGAAATGCAACTCCACTCGCTCGAACAAAGGAGTCGGCCTCCGGTATGATTCGTGCCGAGCGAGTTCGATCACTCCCCGGTCTCGATCGACCCGAACAACCCGGTACGGCCCACTCCCGATAGGCTGTGACTCGAAGCGACTGCGTAGTAAGTCGCTCACCACCGTCCCCGCCAGGACATGTTCCGGCAGGATCGGCAGCGACAGGTAGGTCGGGAATGGGGCATACGGCTCGGGCAGACGAAAACGAACCGATTCTGCATCGACGACCTCGACGGTCACCGTCCGCCAGAAGTTCGCCATCGTCTCGTTTCCTGGAAAACGAGGGTCCTGGAGAAGGCGTATCGTGAAAAGGACATCGCGGGCAGTAACCGGTTCACCGTCATGCCACTGGGCATCCGGCCGGAGAAAGAAGGTGTATTCCAATCCATCGTCACTCATCGTCCAGCGCTCCGCCAGCGCTGGCTGCGGTACTCCGCTTCCGTCTACCCAAACCAGCCCCTCGAACACGAGCACGCTCACCGCCGCTTCCGCCGTCGACTCGGCGAGCAACGGATTGAGCGTTTCGATACGGCCTATAATCCCCTCGCGGAACGTTCCTCCCTCGATTTGAGCGGGCTCAGCCGAGGGGCTCGGGAGCACCGACTCACTCCTGATCGGTGTCATGCTCGAAGCACTGCGAGGGGGTAGATGGAGTCGCCAAAGAACGAGTATTCCGCTGACCAGGACAACCAGCAGCGAACTCGCCAGCCAGAGCGCCCACCAGCGCACTCGGCGCAATCGCTGGAGTGACGTGCGTCCCCGAACAGTCGTCAATCGGGTGACCCTTCGTCGAAGTCAGCCTAGAGCAGCCACTGCCCCAAGAGGGAGAGAACGACGAAAATGACCGCAACACCGATCGTTAACTGGAACAGCGTCTTCTCTAGGCCTCGCCGCGTGCGATAGATGGCTGACGTATCTCCACCGAAAGCACCACTGAACCCGGACGCCTTGGATTGCAGCAGGATCACCATCATCAACAAGAGCGAAACCAAAATGGTCGCGACGTAGAACGCTGTCTCCACGGTCCCTAGCCTCCTTCGGCGATACTCTGGGCACGTTCCACAGCAGCCTCCACAATGCTACAGAACTCGCGGGCATCCAAACTCGCCCCACCGACGAGCGCCCCATCGATATCGCCGACCGCCAGAAAGTCAGCTGCGTTGGCAGCCGTGACGCTCCCACCGTAGAGGATACGGAGCCCTTCGCTGATCCCCGACCCGAATCGTTCCCGGAACCAGGCACGGATCCATGAAGCGACGAGCTCGGCATCCGCGGAGGTAGCTGGGCGACCCGTCCCGATTGCCCATACCGGCTCGTACGCGATGACCAGTCGCGCGACCTGCCCGCTCTCAAGATCGCTGCATGCTGCTGCGATCTGTCGCTCGACAATGTCTCTCGTCGCCCCTGACTCCCGTTCTTCGAGCGTCTCCCCGACGCACAGGATCGGCTGGAGGCCGTTCCGCAACACAGCACGGAGCTTGGCAGCGACCACTGCATCCGTTTCACCGAACAAGCGTCGGCGTTCGCTGTGACCGACGATCACATAGCGGCAAAATGGGGCCACCATTTTGGCAGACACTTCGCCCGTATAGGCGCCCTCGTCGAAGGCACTGGAGGTCTGGGCGCCCAGCGAAATCGAACTTCCGTTAAGTTGCCGAGACAGCGGCACGATCCAGGGGAACGGTGGGATGAGGACTACCTCGGCATACTCCACCATTCCACAACGAGCCTGGATCGCACGAGCTAACTCCAGCGCCTGCTCGTAGGTCGTGTGCATCTTCCAGTTACCGGCGATCAGCGGTCTTCGCATCCTCCACTCTCAGGCTTCTTCCATGAGCACCGCAACTCCAGGAAGTTCGCGACCTTCCAAATACTCGAGTGTCGCCCCTCCACCGGTGGAGAGATGCCCAACGCGCTCGGCTAGACCGAGTTCCTGAAGCGCAGCCGCGGAATCGCCCCCACCGACGAGCGTAAAACCAGAACATCCGGCGACTGCTTCGGCGATCCCTTTCGTTCCCTCGCGGAACTCGGGAACCTCGTACACACCCATCGGACCATTCCAGACCAAGAGGCGGGCACCAGCGATCACCGCTGAGTACGCCCGCACCGTCTCGGGTCCGATATCGTAAACCGCTTGATCAGGAGGGATCGCGGTAACCGGTACGATGCGGCGCTGGGAGACAGCGCTCATCGTCGGTGCGACGACCACGTCGCGCGGAAGCTCGACGCGCACACCGCGCGCGGCCGCTAGATCGAGAATGCGCTGTGCCTCGGGAACCTTTTCTTCCTCGACCAACGAGCGCCCTGTCTCGAGCCCCCGTGCCCGCAAAAAGGTGTTTGCCATCCCGCCACCGAGCAGCAGCGCATCGGCACGCGGTAGTAAGTTCTCGATCACCCCGATCTTGTCGGATACCTTTGCGCCGCCGAGCACGAGGACGAACGGTCGCTCGTCACTGCGGAGGACCCGTTCCAACGCTTGGACTTCCCGCTCCATGAGAAACCCGGCAGCACTCGGTAATAAACGAGCGATCGCAACGACCGATGCATGCGCGCGATGCGCTGCACCGAAGGCATCGTTCACGTAGCAATCGGCCAGAGCGGCTAAGGCTGCTGCGAATTCTGCATCGTTCTGTTCTTCTCGCGGATCGAAGCGGAGGTTTTCTAGCATGCCTACTTCGCCTGGTTGCAAGCGTCGGGCCATTTCCTGCGCTTCCGGTCCGACGATGTCACGCACCGAGCGAACGGGTTGCCCGAGAAGCCCGCTCAGCGTCGCCGCCACCGGAGCGAGTCGCAACTCCTCGCGCACCTGTCCCTTCGGCCGTCCGAGATGAGAGCAGAGGATGATCCGCGCCCGCCGCTCGAGCAACCACTGCAACGTCGGCAAGGTAGCCCGGATGCGGGTATCGTCGACAACGCGTCCTCCCTCGAGCGGAACATTGTAATCGACCCGAACGAGGACACGGCGCTCCTCGACCTCCAGGTCGCGTACCGTTCGCAACCGCCTCGCCATCGCTATACCCCCGCGTCGCCTCGTCACTCTTCCTGGAAACAGCCGATCATCATGTAATAGGCAAGATCGGCGACGCGGCAGGAGTACCCCCACTCGTTGTCGTACCACGCAACCACTTTCGCCAGCGTTCCATCGAGCACCATGGTGCTCAAGCCATCCACGATCGCTGATCGCGAGTCACCGCGGAAGTCACTCGAGACCAGCGGCTCTTCGGTGTAGCCGAGAATGCCGTTCAGCTCGTTCTCCGCCGCCTCCCGGAAGGCCGCATTGATCTCCTCCGCGGTGGCTTCACGCGAAAGCTCTACGACGAAGTCGATGACCGACACGGTAGCGACGGGCACACGCATCGCAAAGCCGTCGAACTTCCCCTTCAACTCGGGCAACACGAGTGCGACCGCTCGTGCTGCGCCGGTCGTGGTTGGCACGATGTTCATCGCTGCCGCGCGCGCACGCCGCAGGTCACGGTGTGGCGCATCCAACAACTGCTGGTCGTTGGTATACGCATGGACCGTCGTCATGAGCCCGCGCACGATGCCGAAGTGCTCGTGAAGAACTTTCGCGACCGGTGCGAGACAATTGGTCGTGCAGGACGCGTTAGAAACGATGTGATGCCGAGTCGGATCGTACGCATCCTCGTTGACACCCAACACGATCGTGATGTCCTCACCCTTGGCAGGAGCCGAGATGATCACCTTTTGAGCTCCCGCTTCCAGATGCGCTCGCGCTTTGGCTGCATCGGTAAACAAGCCCGTCGACTCGATCACGAGTTCGACTTCCAAGTCTCGCCAGGGAATCTTTCCCGGCTCCCGTTCCGCGAAGACACGGATCTCGCGACCATCGACCACGATCGAATCCTCGGTCGCAGTCACCTCGCCATCCCAGCGTCCGTACGTCGAATCCCACGCGAAGAGATGCGCGAGCGTCGAGGGAGTCGTGAGGTCATTAACCGCGACCACCTCCAGTTCGTCGTCGTACCCCTCCAGGATCGCCTTGAGCACTTGTCGCCCGATTCGCCCGAACCCGTTGATGCCCACACGAACCGCCACAACCCTACCCTCCCGGTTCTTCGCCGTCCGACGGTCAGCCTCGCTTCTGCGCGATCGCCTCCACGGACACTCGACCAGCTTCTTTCCCGACCGGTCCAACCAACTCGCGATATCCTCCAGCAAACTCGTGTCCTCGCTTCGCAGCACGTGCCAACTCGAGCAGCGCAGCCGCGAGCTTCGTTGGATCGTGCCGCCAAGGTTGCTCAGGGTTGATCACATCCTGGAGGACGACATGAATCCGCTCAGCGAGCTGGTCCAACCCATCGAGCTGAACACCAAAGACGCCGCTCGCTGCCAGTCGCCGAGTCGGCTCCAGGTTCGAGTTCACGAGCAGACATTCCACGAGGGGGCCACCAGCATGCCTTTCGAGCGCCTGGAGATGATCGACAACGGAAAACCCATCCGTCTCGCCCCGCTGTGTCGTCACGTTGCACACAAAGACCTTGAGCGCCGACGACAGCCGGATCGATTGCACGATCCCTTCGACGAGCAAATTGGGAATCACCGAGGTGAATAAGCTGCCCGGTCCGAGTACGATCAGATCCGCTGAAAGTATGGCCAGGAGGGCAGGCTCGTAGGCCTGCGGACGCTCCGGATCGAGGAAGATGCGCTGAATCGTTCCACGCTCTCGCCCGATCGCCGACTCACCGCGAACGACATGCCCATCGGCGAATTCAGCACAGACAGTGATGTTTTCCAATGTCGACGGCATCACTCGCCCACGTACCGCCAGGACGCGCGACGATTCAGCCACTGCGCGCTCGAAGCTACCGGTCACGTGAGTCATCGCGGCGATGAAAAGATTTCCAAAGTTATGTCCGTCCAAGGGCGAGCCCACTTCAGGAAAGCGAAACTGGAAGAGCTCGCTCATCAAGGGCTCGGCATCGGCCAGTGCGACCAAGCAGTTGCGAATGTCACCTGGGGGTGGAATATTGAAGTCTTGGCGTAGCCGACCAGAGCTTCCACCATCGTCCCCCATCGTCACGATCGCCGTAATCGCGACATTGTGCGCCTTGAGACCACGAAGCAACGTCGAGAGTCCCGTCCCCCCACCGATCGCGACGATGTGGAACTCTGGCTCTTGCGGACCGAAGCGATGAGCATGAATGATCTCGGCCAATCCTCGCTTGTCTACCCGCTGATCGAGAAACGGGGCCAACAGTGAACGCGAAAGTTGCCAAAAACCGAGCACGATGAGCGTGCTCCCCACCGTGATCATCAAGAGTTCCCGGTAGGGATGGGGAATGAATTGCAAGGTCACTGCCCGCACCAGACCGGACACACGTTGGGGGAAGTCGTAATTGCGGTAGATCCAGGCGAGGCCCATGGCGAGCCCGAGACTCGTCGTCACGACACCGAGTGCGAGCAACAGGATCCATCGCTTGACGAACATTCCCGGGCGTAACCAGGTGCGGAGCTTCATCCGTCCCCCGTTCCCCGTCCCGCAACCCCGGGCCAGTATAGCAGCAGTCTCAGGCGCCGTGCGGCGAACGCTGTCAGCGCGATCCCAAATAACCCAGTGCTCCCTGGGCATCGGGTCGAGCCTTTTGCGAGCCTGCACATGCTTCGCGGACCAGCTGGTGAGGCTCGGCGCACATCCCTTGCACCACCGACGAGCAGTTGGTATACTGTATACGGTAAACGGAGCGCCCCGGACAAGTGGGCATTGCCCACTTTAATTTTTGCCCTGGCTGGCAGCCCACCAGCCGGATTCCGGAGCGCATGACGAAGGGGGGGCGATCACGATGAAGAGCGATCTCTACACCGCAATTGCACAGGTGGCTGCCGAGCGCGGCATTCCACGCGAGGCAGTCATGGAGTCCGTCCAGCAAGCACTGCGGACAGTGTACAAGAAGACGACGGGCTCCGACGAGGAAGTCGAAATCGAAATCGACGTCAACACCGGAAAGATCCGTATCTTCGCGCCGAAGCGGGTCGTCGAGAAGGTAAACGATCCGCTCAGCGAGATTTCCATCGAGGAGGCGCGCAAGATCGATCCCCGTGCGATCGTCGGGGACGTCGTCCGGATCGAGCGCCAGCCGGCCAACTTCGGCCGGATCGCGGCCCAGACCGCCAAGCAGGTGATCCTGCAGCGGATCCGGGATTTCGAGCGCGACACGATCTACAACGAATTCATCGATCGCGTCGGCGAAGTCCTGACTGGTACGGTGCAGCGCGTCGATGCGCGTGCGGTAATCCTGAGCTTCGGCAAAGCGGAGGCTATTCTCCCGGCACGGGAGCAGATTCCCGGTGAGCGGTATCGCCCAGGGCAGCGGCTCAAGGTGTACCTGGTCGATGTCACCAAGGATGCGAAGGGACCGCAGCTTTTGGTGTCCCGCACGCACCCGAACTTGATCAAGCGGCTGCTCGAGCTCGAGGTACCGGAGGTCGCGAGCGGTGCCGTCGAAGTCATGGCCATCGCCCGTGAACCAGGCCAGCGATCCAAAGTCGCTGTCGCTGCTCGGCAGGACAAGGTCGACCCGGTCGGCGCCTGCGTCGGTGTCCGCGGCGTGCGGATCCAGAGCATCGTCACCGAGCTTTCGGGTGAGAAGATCGACGTGATCGAGTGGTCGTCGGACATCCGCACGTTCATCGCCAACGCCCTGAGCCCGGCCAAGCCGATCACGGTCATCCTCAACGAGGACGAGAAGGTCGCTCGGGTCGTCGTGCCGCCGGAGCAGATGTCGCAGGCGATCGGCAAGGACGGCCAAAACGCCCGGCTGGCGTACAAGCTGACCGGTTGGCGGATCGATATCAAGGATCCAGAGTCGCTGAAGGGGGAGGAGGCGCTGCTCGTTCGCTCGGCCACGAGCTTGCCCGAGCTTCCGCCCGATCTCATGGCACTCGGTCGGCAGCCACGCCTCGTTCGCCCGGACGGCACGTTCAGCATCCGGGAGCGCGAGTTCGGTCCGCTGCCCAGCGATCTCGTGCTCAAGAGCGTCGACGTGGAAATCGTCAACGGCGTCGTCAATGTCTATTACGATCGCGAACTTCGTGCTCGGTACGATTTCGAAACCGGTCGTGAGCTACCATTGACCGATGACGAAACGGCGAATGTCCGTTGATCCCGTTTCTCGTCGAGGAGGTCGTGACGATGAGCGAGCGTCCCGACCAGCGCAAGCGCCGCGGACCGCGGCTTAAGCATTTGCCTGTCCGCACCTGCGTCGCTTGCCGCGCTCGAGACCTCAAGCGAACATTTGTCCGTATCGTGCGGACCCCGGAAGGGACGCTCGCCATCGATCCGACCGGAAAGCGGAGCGGGCGCGGCGCGTATCTTTGCCGACGGTTCAGTTGTTGGGAGCGAGCAGCAAATACCGACGTCCTCGAACGTGCTCTCCGCATACCCGTCCCACAGGAGTTTCGTGACGAACTCCTTCGTTGGGCCGATCTGCACATCCGCCGTGACGACCCGCCCGCACCTGAGACAACACCCGAACAGGAGGACCAGCTATGAGCACCAAAGCGAAAAAGCACGCACCGGTACAAAACAATCGGTCGACGATGACTGCACAGCGGAGCTCGCCTGCTGCGAGTGTCGCCCGCGGCCCTGTCGAGGTCGGAAGCGTCATGACGGTAGGCGAGTTGGCCGAGGCCATCGGCGTCAGTGCCGTCGAGCTTATCAAGGCCTTGATACGCCGGGGCGTGATGGCCAACATCAATCAGCAAATCGATTTCGAGACCGCGGCCAAAGTCGCCGCCGACTTCGGAGTCGAACTCGTCGAGCGCACTCCTGAAGTAGTCCACCAGGAAAAGAGCCTGGCCGAGATTGTCCGAGCCAGTGCCCAGGAGCCTGGTGCCGTCCCTCGACCACCCGTGGTGACGATCATGGGTCACGTCGATCACGGGAAGACGAAGCTCCTCGATGCGATCCGGCACACCAACGTGGCAGAGGGTGAGGCCGGCGGCATCACCCAGCATATCGGCGCGTATCAAGTGGAGGTCCAGGGCCGGAAAATCACCTTTCTCGATACACCCGGTCACGAAGCCTTCACCGCAATGCGCGCTCGCGGGGCACAAGTCACCGACATCGCCGTCCTGGTGGTTGCCGCCGACGATGGCGTCATGCCCCAGACCCGCGAGGCCGTCGCTCACGCTCGTGCCGCCAACGTGCCCATCATCGTCGCCATCAACAAGATCGATTTGCCGACCGCAAATCCGGCCCGTGTCAAGCAGCAGCTCGCTGAGATCGGTGTCATCGTGGAAGAGTACGGCGGTGACGTGCCGGTCGTCGAGGTTTCCGCGAAGCAGCGCCTCGGGATCGAAGATCTTTTGGAAATGATCCTGTTGGTCGCCGATATGCACGAACTCAAAGCCAACCCGAATCGGCCCGCGATCGGGGTCATCATCGAAGCGAAGGTCGATCAGAGACGGGGGCCCGTGGCGACTGTCCTCGTGCAAACTGGGACCTTGAAACTCAACGATGTCGTTGTCGCTGGTGCCACTTGGGGACGGATCCGCGCGATGTTCGATGATCGCGGGCGCAAAGTGCGACGCGCGGAGCCATCCATGCCGGTCGAGATCCTCGGACTGGAGAATGTGCCAGAAGCCGGAGATTACCTGCAAGTCGTCGAGGATGAACGGACCGCGAAGGAGATCGCCACACAGCGTGCACTCAAGCGCCGCGCTGAAGCTGCCGAGGCCCGGGTTGTCAAGCTCGACGAGTTCCACAAGGGACTGGAAATTGGTCAGACGCGTGAACTCCGTCTCATCCTGAAGGCCGACGTGCAAGGAAGTCTGGAGGCGATCCAGAACGCGCTGGCCAAGCTCAACGATGAACTCGAGGGAGTCGGCATCACGGTCGTTCATGCTGCGACCGGCGCCATCTCCGAGTCGGACGTCATGCTGGCTGCCACGACGGGCGCGATCGTCCTCGGCTTCAATGTTCGACCTGATGTCGCGGCCCGCCGCGCCGCTGAGGCCACGGGCGTCGACATCCGGTACTACAACGTGATCTACCATCTCTTGGAAGAGGTCCGAGCCGGAGTGACTGGACTTCTCGCACCGGAGACGCGCGAGGTCATCGACGGTGTCGCTGAGGTACGCGAGATTTTCCGCTTGCCCAATCGAGCAGTCGCAGCCGGTCTCTACGTCTTGAACGGGAAGGCACTGCGGAACGCGCGAGTTCGCGTCATTCGCGACGGCAAGGTCATTCACGACGGTACCGTCGCATCCCTGCGTCGCTTCAAGGAAGATGTGCGGGAAGTCGCTGCTGGCTACGAGTGCGGCTTGACCATCGAAAACTTCAATGATCTGCGCGTCGGGGACCAAATCGAGTTCTATCACGTCGAACGAGTGCCGCGCGGGCAGTGAACGTCTGCCCGCGCGGCTCGCCGCGCGAGGGGAGCCAACGATGCCCAGCTATCGACAAGCTCGCCTGGCCGAGTTCTTGCGAGACGAGATCGCTGCCATCATTCAACGCGAGCTGCGTGACCCACGGCTCGGCTTCGTGAGCGTGACCCGCGTCGAGATGAGTCCCGACCTTCGCCATGCGAAGGTGTTCGTCTCCATCTATGGGAGCCATGAGGAGCAAGAGGCTGCACTGGAAGCCCTGCAAGGAGCCGCCGGCTTCATTCGCCGCCTTATCGCACCCCATCTCCATACTCGGCATATTCCCGAACTTCATTTCAAACTCGATCGATCGCTCGAGCACGCCGAGCAGGTCGCCCGCTTGCTGAGGCAGATCCAGCAGGAACGGCAAAGGGATGAGTCTGCAGTCGAAAGCACGCCGGAGAGTGAGTGAAACACCTCCCACGCAAACGAGCGACGTCCGGATGGCCTGGGAGCTCCTCGCTGGTTCGCGCACGTTGCTCATCGCCACGCATGCCAATCCGGACGCTGACGCAGTGGCCTCCGTGCTGGCGCTCCGGCTCGTCCTCGCTGAACACGTCCAGTCGGCTGTCTGCCTCACCGGCGACGGCCTCGTTCCACCGAACCTCGAGTTCTTGCCGGGAGCAGAACACCTCCTTCGTGACCCTACGAGCGTGACCGATCCACCCGATTGCATCGCCCTCCTCGATTGTGCCGACCCGACTCGACTCGGCCCCCTCTTTCGTCTCCACCCCGCGTGGTTCGACGGGCATATTCCGATCGTCAACATCGATCATCACGTGACCAATACGCGGTACGGCTCGGTCGACCTCGTCGATCCCGCCTCAGCCGCGACGACCGAGGTGCTCGCTCATTGGCTGGAGGAACTTGAACAACCGATCGTTCCGGATGTCGCCACCTGTCTCCTCACAGGACTGTACGGCGACACACTCAGCTTTCAAACCACGAGCACGTCCGCTCGCGTCTTCGAACTTGCTGCGCGCTTGCTCGAGGCTGGTGCGCGGCAAGAGGACATCGTCACCCATCTCTTTCGGAGTAAGCCACTGTCGACCGTTCGGCTCTGGGGCGCTGCACTGGGCCGCGTCCGGTATGAGCCGCCGTTGATCTGGACCGAGATTACCCACCGTATGCTGCAGGAGGCAGGAGCGAGTCCCGTCGAAGGCGAAGGAATCGTGAATTTCCTCGTCGGGACGCATGGCACGGCGGTAGCACTGCTCTTTTACGAACAGAGCGAGGGATGGCGTGTCAGCTTGCGCTCGGCCGATGGTTCGGTGGATGTCGCTCGCCTCTGCCAGCGCTATGGGGGCGGAGGGCATCCACGAGCAGCGGGGTGCCGCCTTCCCCCGGGCGAAGCTGCCCGACGATCGTTTCTCGACGACCTCGCAGCACAAGTGAGCGCACTACTCAGCATCGAGCTTCCATCGGGGTGAGCAACAGTGCACGGCATACTCCTGGTGGACAAGCCACGCGGTTGGACATCCCACGACGTGGTGCAATGGGTCCGCACGCGCCTCCGCGTGCAAACGGTCGGTCACGGCGGCACGCTCGACCCGGCCGCCGAAGGGTTGCTCGTTATCGCTGTCGGTATCGCCACGCGCCTCGTCCGACACGCAGCCGATGCGGACAAAAGCTATGTCGCACACATTGTCCTCGGTACCGGGACGACGAGCGACGATCTCGAAGGTGAACCGCTGGCAGCCTCACCGCTATCCCTGTACCGACCCTCGCTCCGAGACGTCCAGTCGGCACTCGCCGAGTTCCTCGGCGAATACGAACAACAGCCGCCGATCTATTCGGCACTGAAAGTTGGCGGTGTCGCAGCCTACCGGCGTGCCCGGGCTGGTCAGCCAGTGCCGCTCAAACGACGCGTGGTGCGAGTCAACAGCCTACGTCTCGTGCAGTATTCGTATCCGGATCTCATCGTCTCGCTCGACTGTGGGAAGGGATTCTATGTCCGTTCCTTTGCTCGCGACCTCGGTACCCGCTTGGGCACTGGCGCTTACCTGCACGGCCTCGTCCGCACGCGCGTGGGCCGATTTTCGCTCGCTTCCGCCTGGTCGATCGACGAGTTGAATCGTGTGCTCACACCATCATCCTGGCCATTGATCGCTCGTCACCCGGATGAGTTCGTTGCGGAACTCCCCGTTTTGTTGGTTCCTGAACGGGAACTTCGAGCATGGTATCATGGCGCGCCGGTGCGCTGTTCAGCGAGCAGCTCACCTGGCACCACTGCTCGCGCCTACGCCCCAGATGGGAACTGGATCGGACTCGCTCGTTTCGACCCACAAAAGCGATACTGGCAGCCGGTCCTCGTGCATCGCGACGGGTCTGGATGGAGAGGCTAGACGCCCAATGAGGATCATTCGCTCCTGGAGTGACATTCCGCCTGAGCCTCATGTCGTGACCATCGGCAACTTCGATGGTGTCCACCGTGGTCACCAGTACCTCCTCACAACCGTTCATGAACGCGCAGCGACGCGCGGGCTACCGAGCCTGGCGATTACCTTCGACCCGCTACCTCTCGAAGTTCTCGCACCTGAGCGGGCACCGCAACGCCTCTCCCTCACGGATCAGCGACTTCGCCTCATCCTCGCCTGCGGCATCGATCGCGTGCTTCTCGTGCAGTTCGACCGCTCCTTTGCTGCACTCTCCCCAAAAGAATTCGTCGACCTTCTCGTGCAGTCGACGCACTTGACCACGATCGTCGTCGGGGAAGACTTCCATTTCGGGCGTGGTCGAACGGGAGACCCGGCTCTCTTGCGCGAACTCGGTCGATCTCATGGGTTCGAAGTCGTGGTGCTCCCTCGCCTGAGCGAGCTCAGCGAGACGATCTCGTCGACGAGAATTCGCCAGCTGATCGCCGCCGGTGCAGTGCGCGAAGCCGGGACACTGCTCGGTCGGCCGTACGCGCTCACTGGCACGGTCGTCGCTGGCACGGGGAGAGGATCCCAGTTAGGTTTCCCTACGGCAAATATCGCTGTCGCTGATCGGCTCATGCTCCCAGGTGATGGAATCTACGCTGCCATCGCTCATCTCTCGGGTAGCTGGTATCCAGCGCTCGCCTATATCGGCAGCCGTCCGACCTTTCCCGGCGCGGGTCACGCTGTCGAGGTCTATCTGATCGACCAGACCTATCCGACTTTGCGAGGCGAGACGATCACGGTGTACTTCATCGAACGGATCCGACCGGATCGCGCATTTCCCGATGCCGAAGCATTGGTCGAACAGATGCGCGATGACGAACGGAACGGGCGAGCTGTGCTTCAGGCAGCGATGGCCGATTGGCCACCACCGCTCGTACAAGCGCTCCACGCAGCCCTGGAAGGAGTCGAGGTGATCGATGATCCCGGTTCATGAGCGAGAAGCGTTCGTTGATCTGCTCCTCTCGCGCGGCACGGTCGATGTCGTCGTTCGCGAGCACTTGCGTGCCCGGCTGCTCGGCGAGCAGCCGCTCCGCGTCAAGCTCGGGGTCGATCCGACCCGACCAGACATCCACCTCGGTCACTACGTCTGTTTTCGCAAGCTCCGGCAGTTCCAAGCATTGGGTCATCAGGTCGTCGTCATCATCGGTGACTGGACTGCCCGAATCGGCGATCCCTCCGGGCGCTCGTCCCAGCGGCCGATGCTCACCGCCGAAGAAGTACGAGCCAACGCGGAAACTTATCTCGAGCAATTCTTCAAGGTTGTCGATGTGACGAGGGCCGAGATCGTTTGGCAAAGCAGCTGGTTCGGTAATTTCACGCTGGAGGATGTCATTCGCCTCGCCAGTAAGTACACCGTTGCCAAGCTACTCACGCGCGAGGACTTCGCGAAGCGCTACGAGGAAGGATCGCCCATCTCCATCACCGAGCTTCTCTATCCACTCCTGCAAGCCTACGACTCAGTGGCGATCCAAGCCGACGTCGAAATCGGTGGCACCGACCAGCTCTTCAATCTCCTCGTCGGCCGCGATATCATGCGCGAGTACGGATTGGAACCCCAGGACATCCTCACCGTACCGCTCCTCGTCGGTACAGACGGCCATCTGAAGATGAGCAAGAGTTATGGCAATTACATCGCGGTCAATGATCCACCAGAGGAGATGTTCGGCAAGATCATGTCGATTCCCGATCATGTTTTAGGCGACTATTTTCGGCTCCTGACCTACATCCCAGACGAAGAGATCGACCGCATGCTCGTGGAGATGAGCGCGGGACGGCTCAATCCACGCGACGCCAAGGAGCATCTCGCGTTCGTCATCGTCAGTGACCTGCACTCGCCCGAAGCAGCTGAGCGAGCGCGCGAGCACTTCCACCGAGTACACCGGCTCCGAGAAATCCCCGAGCAGATTCCCGAGGTTCCCGTGCCGGGACGCGCACGTGTTCTCGATTATGTCGTGCTAGCGGGGTTCGCCCGCAGTAACAACGAGGCACGGCGACTCGTCCAGCAGGGCGGGGTCCGCTTGGACGGACGGCGACTCGACGATCCGGAGGAAATGCTGGAACTCCAGGAGCCAGTCGTGCTCCAAGTCGGTAAGCGACGATTTGCGCGCCTCCTGCCACGAGCGGAGAGCACGTGATTCAGTGCTCGAACACGACGATGCTTCGCGCGACGCTACCCGCGAGCATCGCTTCGAATCCGTCGTTGATCTCCTCCAGGCGAAGTCGCCGGGAAATCAGTTCGTCCAGCCGGAGACGACCGAGCCGATACAGCTCGAGGAGTCGGGGGATGTCCCGTGGTAAATTCGCGCTCCCGTAGAGCGTTGCCTTGATCGTCTTCTCCGTCCGCAAGAGATCCAACGGGTCCAGCGGTACGGTCGTTCCCATCGGCGTGAGCCCCACGATGACCGTGGTACCACCCTTGCGCGTCGCCGCATAGGCCTGTTGGATCGTGTCCGCACGACCGATCACTTCGAAGGCATAGTCCGCACCGCGCCCACCAGTGAGTTCCCGCACCACCTCGACCACGTCCTGTTCCCTCGCATCGATGGTATGGGTGGCCCCGAGCTGACGTGCCCATTCCAGTTTTTGCGGAACGACATCAGCTGCAATCACCGGACCCGCGCCGACCAGGGCAGCACCCTGTACCACATTGAGTCCGACGCCGCCGCAACCGATCACCAGAACGGTCTCCCCCGCGCGCACACCCGCAGCGAAGAGCACCGCCCCCACACCAGTCGTCACGCCACAACCCACCAAAGCTGCACGATCCAAGGGGATGTCCGGGGGAAGGGACAAAAGACCCTGCTCGGGAACGATCGTGTACTCGGCAAAACAAGAGACCCCGAGAACATGGTGCACATCAGTGCCGTTTCGATGAAAACGCGTCGTGCCGTCGAACATCCGCCCGGTTCGCCGAATCGGATTACTGAAATCGCAGAGAGCTGGACGCCCGTTGAGACAGTAAAAACAATGTCCACAGAACGCACGGAAGACGAACACCACCGGATCCCCGGGTCGGAAACGCGTCACACCCGGCCCCACTGCCTCCACCACTCCTGCCCCCTCATGACCAGGGATTGCCGGGAGAGGCGTCTCCAGATCTCCTTGGATATAGTGCAGGTCACTGTGACACACTCCAGCCGCGACGACGCGGACCAACACCTCGCCTTCCTTGGGTGCATCGACCTCGAGTTCCCAGATCTCCAGCGGCTTTTTGACCTCCGCCAAGACGGCAGCCCGCGCACGCATCGCTTTCGCTCCTTCCCGCGTTCGATGCCAGTATCGCCCGAGTGGGTTCAGGAGTCAATCCGCTCCACAGTCGTGCTCCGGCGAGCCAGGGTTGCACCGGGAGAGCAAAAACGGGATGCAGGCGCCCAGCTTTCGCATTCCACCAGCAGGCCAGAATCTCCCACCGATGCTCCCGCTCGTCATCGGATCGAGGAAAAGGCGATCAAGGATCGATGAGCAGTTCTCGCTGGCTCGAGGCTCGCTCTTCTTTCAGACTGAGGTCGCTCGAAACGAAACACGGTTGGACCACTTGCGTTCATCGTTCAGTGAGCGAAGATACTCGAGGCGGGACGCTGAGGCGCATCGCTTCCCGGCAACCTACCGGTGACAAGCGAACGACACGCCGAGCACAGGGCGCACGACACGCCCTGAGCCAGCAGAGGGAAACGCCCCTTCATCCCAACTCGTTCCCACCCTGCTCGGCTTTGCTGTTGTCAAGGAAGTCGGAGCGGGAGACGGGATTCGAACCCGCGACAACCGGCTTGGAAGGCCGGCACTCTACCAGCTGAGTTACTCCCGCACGGTCGGGGTGAGAGGACTCGAACCTCCGACCTCAGCGTCCCAAACGCCGCGCGCTACCAACTGCGCCACACCCCGATCCGTTTCCAGCCACACAGTATAGCACGTTTTCCTCGCTCGTGCCTACCCACCACGATTCCTTAGTCACCCATCAGCGGCGAGCCGGTTTACCCGAACGTGCCTCGCTTTTCCATCCAGAAAGCCGAAGGACGCTCTCGATTCTCTAACGTCGCTGCTGATTATCCCGCGGCCGCGGCGTCTCGTAGGGAACAGGGATGTACTGTACCGAGGGACGTCGTTGCATCGCTTGCGGGTAGAGCTCCATGAGCTGGTACACTTCGTCCGGTACCCCCACCGTGACCGGTAACCCGAGCTGCCGTGCCTCTTCCACATCGATGGGGTAGTCATGGGTCCACTGTCCACACGTCAGAACATCAGCGATTCGCTGGGCCTCCTCCTCGGAACGCCCGTTCGCCATGAGAATGTGACGAACTGTCGCATTCACCTGTCGCATCGCTTTCTCGCCGATGTCCGCGAGAATCAAGGTTTGATCGTCGATCTCCGCGACCGGCTTCTCCCGGACGACACGCAGCACTGAAGCAGCCGGATACTGGCCGATCTGCGGATCGACCGGTCCCAGCACGGCATTTTCATCCATCACGATTTCGTCCGCTGCCAAGGCAATCAGCGTGCCACCCGACATGGCATAGTGGGGAACGAAGACCGTGACCTTGCCGCGATGACGAACCAGTGCCGAGGCGATCTGCTCCGCAGCTAAAACCAATCCACCCGGCGTATGGACGATGAAATCGATCGGCATCTCTTGCGGCGTCAACCGGATAGCGCGCAGGACTGCTTCAGCATCGTCGATATCGATGTAGCGTGCCAGAGGAATGCCGAGAAACGAGACCGCCTCTTGCCGGTGGATCAAAGTGATCACCCGGCTACCCCTCCGCTGCTCCAATTGGTGGATCAAGCGCAACCGATTCATTTCCAAAAAGCGGCGCTGCAGAACCGGCGACAGGATCGAAAAGAGGAACAAAAGCCAAAACAGTAGCCCCGTAAACTCCATGCCACCCTTCCCTCCGATCGCGATGCGGCATCGCTGGTTCTATTCCCAACCAGCGCCTATACTAGCACCAGGTACGCACGCTGGAAAGGAGACAGCGATGGGCCTCATCTCCCGCATGACGACCTTCGTTAAAGTGAAACTGAGTCGCCTGCTCGATCGTGCCGAAGATCCGCGGGAAACGCTCGATTACGCCTACGAACGGCAACTCGAGCTGCTCCAGCAGGTACGCCGTGGAATCGTCGACGTGACTACCTCTCGCCGGCGCTTGGAGCTCCAGCGCGCCAAGCTGCAGGAATCGCTGGACCGTCTGACGGAGCAAGCTCGCCAAGCCCTGAGCGCTGGGCGGGAAGACCTCGCACGCCTGGCTCTGGAACGGAAGGCGATCGCTCAGCAACAGATCGCGGATTTGGATCGCCAGATTCAGACACTCGAACAAGAACAGGCCAAGCTCGAGCAAGCCGAGATGCGTCTCCGCGCCAAGGTGGAGGCCTTCCGCACCCGGAAGGAGGTCATCAAAGCGCAATACTCGGCTGCAGAAGCCCAAGTCAAGATCAACGAGGCAGTTACCGGTATCTCGGAAGAAATGGCTGATGTCGGACTCGCACTGGAACGCGCGGAGCAGAAGACCGAGCAATTGCAAGCCCGTGCCTCGGCGATCGACGAACTCCTCACCTCGGGCGCCCTGGAAGACCTCACCGGCACACGCCAAGACGTGGTCGAACGCGAACTAGCTCGCATCTCCGTTTCGTCGTCGGTGGAAGCGGAACTCGCTGCACTCCGTCAGCAATTGGGGCAGGGAGAATCTCCCAAATCGCTTCCAGAGGGAGGACAGCCGTGATCGTTCGTATCCTCACCGAGGGCCAGTATCGGATCGAAAGTAGCCTCTTCGACCGATTGAATGCGCTGGACAACGCGATCGTGGAAGCGGTAGCCGCTGGGGACGAGGAGCGCTTTCGCACTCTGCTCGCCGAACTCCTCGATCAGGTCCGGCGGCACGGGATTCCTGTCTCCCCGGACGAGTTCGTCGAGTCGGATGTCATTCTGCCGCCACCAGACACGACGATCGAGGAGGCGCGCCAACTCTTCGTTGGCGATGGGCTCATTCCTGGGTGACAGAAAACGGGATATCCCATAATGCATACCAAAGTTCCGGTCTCCGCTCGATCGGCAACTCGTGCTCTAGTACGGCAGCGAGACGAAGCTCGAGCGCTTCGTCTCGCTGCCGACCTTTCCGCGGTGCAAACGGCGTGAAGGCTCCGAGCTTGTACTGATAGATCCAGAAAAGAGGCTGCCCCTGCTGGTCGTCGAATCGGAAAACCGCTGCTAAGAGCTGTTCCCCAAAGCCATGCTCTGTCAAAATCTGGCTTGCCGCCTGGATCGTGGAGACGAGATCCTCGAAGTCGGGATCCTCGAGAATGACCCAGCGGTAGCGGTAGGAATCGGTCGAGAGCCGGAATCGACTTTGCGTTTCCCTCACAGCGATCCGCAGGAGTTCCTCCAATTCTTCCTGCGCTCGTTCGAAATACACCGACTCGATCGGCTTGAAGACCATGCCAGCCATCCGGCATGGCCGGAAGCCGAGCTGCGCCTCCATAGTGATCGCAGCGCTCGCGATGGCTAACAGCCCCTCCAACTTCGCCGGTGCCGGTCGCGCTGCGCGTCCCAACAGAATATCGAGGAATCGTCTCACCGCACCCCCTCGAGTTGCCGCTGCAGCTGCTCCAAGCGGCGAACACGCTCCTCCACCGGCGGATGCGTCGACAAGAGCGATGCCAGGCTTTCGCGACTGATCGGCGGGATGATGAAGAACGCAGCCAGCTCCTCCACTTCCCGCAAATCACGACGCGGAATGCGCTTGACCCGGCCATCGATCTTCCACAAAGCAGAAGCAAGCGCCAGCGGACGCCCCGTCACGATCCCAGCCATCCGGTCAGCCACGAACTCGCGGTAGCGCGAGAGCGCCAAAAGCAGTAACTGCCCGATGATCCAGACCAGCAGAGAGACGACGAAAGCCAGGGCGATCGCGTTGCCGCGCCTTCGATCCGAGCCCCCGCCCGCTCCCCACAGGAAGAAGCGAAAGACGAGCTGAGCCACGACGACGAAAAACCCAGCGATCGTCATGACGAGCACGTCACGGTTGCGGACGTGCGCGATCTCATGCGCGATGACGGCCTCGAGTTCCTCTTCGTTCAAGAGTTCGAGGAGTCCGCGAGTCACGACTACCGTCGACGAGGAGAGTCGCTTACCGATGGCGAACGCGTTCGGCACCGGTGTCTCGATGATACCGACCCGTACGCGTGGTACCCCGGCGAGTGCCGCCACCCGCTCGACCATCTCTTGAAGTCGCGGCATCTCGCCCGGTTTCAGGATTCTGGCCCCCACGCTCGCCAACGCCAATCGATCAGAGAAGACGAACTGGAACAGCGCCAGGAGCACGGCGATGACGAGCACCGTCGCCGTATCCACCCCGCTCCAAATCAGCGCGGAAAGAAAGAACAGATAGAGCAAGGCCAAACCGGCGAGCACGATCATCATGCGCACCGTTAACCCGGGATCGCGTGCCCAGCGTTCCACGCGTCGCATCGAATACACCATCGTTCGCCTCCCGAGTGCTTTTCCGATCCGCGATTATACTGCCGAGAAGATGCCATACCCGGACGCGTTCTGAGGAGGCACATCGGACAGTGGTAGCACCACGATTGCTCTTTCCGCGTCGAATGTTCGCGCATCGCCGGCGAGTACTCGAGATCGCCGGCGTCTTCTCCAAGCATGGACTGGGGTGGCTGCTCGATCACCTCGGAGCCCCCATTCCTGCCCGACTCCGCCGCGCTCCGCGAGGACCAGAGCTCCCAACTCCAGTCCGTCTCCGCCTCGCCCTCGAGGAACTTGGGCCAACCTTCATCAAGCTCGGACAAATCTTGTCGACCCGCGACGATCTCTTGCCACCAGACTACATCGCTGAACTTGCCCTGCTCCGCGATCGTGTTCCCCCGATCCCCGCCGAACAGATCATCGCTGAGATCGAGCGAAGTTTCGGACGACCGCTCGGCGAACTCTTCGCCACCTTCGATCCGAACCCTCTCGCCTCGGCCTCGATCGGTCAAGTCCATGCAGCGACCTTACCGACCGGAACGAGCGTCATCGTGAAAGTCCGCAAACCGGGCATCGCCGAGATGATCGAGGAAGACTTAGCCCTGCTCCGCGAGATCGCCGAGTTCGCCAGTCGGCACAGTCCACTCGCCCGCGACTACGATCTCGTTGGTCTCCTCGACGAGTTCGCCTGGACCATACGCAGCGAACTCGACTACCGGCGAGAAGGACGCAACGCCGATCGCTTCCGGACCCTTCTCGTTGATCGGCCAGATATCGTCATTCCCCGCGTCTTTTGGCACCGCACCACCGAGACGGTTCTCACGCTGCGCCGAATCGATGGTATCCCTATCGATCGCATCGAGGAACTCGACCGCGCTCGCATCGATCGCCACGCACTCGCGCTGCAAGCGGCTCGTTTCGTCCTCGACTGTGTCCTCGTTCATGGCTTCTTTCACGCCGACCCTCATCCTGGCAACTTCGCCGTTCTCCCCGACGGTCGGCTCGTCGTCTACGACTTCGGAATGGTCGGTCGAGTCGATCCCTTCGTGCGCGCCGAACTCGCCGATGCGCTGCTGGCCTTCATCCGTAACGACTTCGATGCGTTCATCGATAGCCTGGGGCGACTCGGGATCGTCCGGCACGAGGCTGATCGACCAGCACTGCGCCGCGAACTCCAGCATCTCGCCGAACGATACTACGGGCTTTCGCTCGGTGAGTATCGCTTCGGCGAAGTTATCGCCGACCTCTCTCGCTTGATGCGCCGCTGGCGTTTGACGCTTCCCCCCGAACTGAGCCTTCTCGTCAAAACGCTCTCGATGCATGAGGGAGTCGGACAGCGGTTGGATCCCTCTTTTCAACCATTTCTTGTCGCAGAACCGTACGTGCGCCGCTTGCTCATGCAGCGCTATCACCCCGAGTCGTGGCTCCCTCAGGTGGCCCGCATGCTCGAGGACAGTGCGCGCCAAGCAGTCGGATTTCCGCGCCGGATCGATCGCCTTCTTCGCCGACTCGAGCAAGCCGAACTCGAAGTGACCATGCACCTCGCTGAGCTGCCGGACGCGACGCAGCGCTTGAGCGCGATGGTCAACCGGCTTATCACCGCCATCTTGCTCGCGGCAGCAGCGATCAGTTTCAGTCTCTTGCTGAACGTCTGGCATCCCGAGTGGCTCGTCCGTTGGATCGGCCCCATACTCTTCTTCGGTCTTCTCGGTATCGTCGCTGCGAGTCTGCTACTGGCGTGGCAATGGTGGCGGAATCGCTAATCGACCTGCTCTAAAGTACTGCTTCCGTCTTCCTCGGCGGTATCCGCGAGAAGCGTCTCTTCGTCTAACCGCTCCAAGACGCGGTCCGGATCCTCCCCACGCTCGAGATCCCGCAGGGCACGCTCCAGAGCTGGATCCAGAGGTTCGCCGGCGAGCGCGCTCATCTCCCGCGTCCAGCGTGCGAGTTCCCGGGGATCATCCGTATCCGGCAATTCCGGCAACTCACCGCCTTCGTCGTCCTCCCAACTGGTGGGGAATTCGCTTGCCTCCGGCTCCTCGTTACTCCATTCGACCCTATCCAGCGGCTCCGAACGCTCCGGGTGGCGACGCTGAACCACGATACGCGAGAGCAATCGATCGACTTCCGTCCTGCCACAGTGCGGGCACGGACCTGGGTCACCCGCTGTGGCGATCGAACGGAACAACTTGGTGAATCGACGTCGGCACCGTCGGCAACGATACTCATAGAGCGGCATCGCTTCTCCCCGCTTCGATGTCTTCCACGAGGGCTCTCACTGTGACGATGCTTTGGTCTCCTGCTGTTGCTCCGCTCGATAGGGCACTGGCTCGAGGCGTGCGAGCCAGGAAAGCACGACGAGCCCCACGAGTCCACCGATCACCAACGTAATGAACTTGTAGAGAGGTGCCGGCATCACCAGTGCCAAAACTCCGAACGCTCCGGAAATCGTGAAGAAAGCCAGGGCGATCCGGCGCTGCGACCACCCCAGGTCGAGCAACCTGTGGTGAAGGTGTCCCCGGTCAGCCTCCAGTGGCGAGCGCCCATTCCACAATCGATAGACGATCAGCCAGGCGACATCCAGGATCGGAACCCACAAAACGAGAAGCGCGGTGGCGATCTTCGCTCCCCCGATGATGCTCAGGACCGCCAGCACGTACCCGAGCAGCATTGCCCCCGAATCACCCATCATGATCCGCGCGGGATGCCAGTTGTAGAGGAGGAAACCAACCACACTCCCAGCCAGTGCAGCCGCCAAGAGTGAAATCGTGAACTGCGGATTTCCCGCCGGGCGGAAGAAGGTGTGGACGAACATCACCAGAGCAGCAATCAGTGTGACAGAGCCAGCGAGACCGTCCAACCCGTCCAGAAAATTGACTGTATTCATCATACCGACGATCCAAAACAACGTGAAAGGCACGGCGATCGCGAGAGGCAGCACGACCACACCGCCGAACGGACTATTGAATTGCTCGATAACCAGTCCATGCTCCGCCCCCCGCAAGCGAGGCAAGATTACGATCAGAGCACCGGTGACCTGCCAGAGCAGTTTCGCCAGCGGAGAGAGACCTAAGAGATCATCGTACAGGTGCGCTCCCAAGATGATCGTCGCTCCCAATACCAGAAGGAGAATTCGTTCGATCTCCTGTGGAAACCGATCCACCGGGAGTGCAAATGTCGCCGCTAATCCACTCAAAAAGCCCAAGAAAATCGCCAAGCCCCCGATACGAGGAACTGGTCGGCGGTGGACCCAGCGTGCCTCCGTTGGGTAGGCGAGGAGATCGAAGCGCTCAGCGACCCGGATGACGCGCGGAATCGTCGCTCCACAGACGACAGCTGCGACCAGTGCCGTGATGATCGCAATGATCGCTCGCTCGATCGTCATGAGCGTCGCCTGTTCCGTGTCGCTCAAACAGTACCATCATCGACGCCAGTTCGTGCTTCTATGGTAACGCCGGGAACCGGGAATCGGGAAACCAGCTCGGCGACTTCAGCACGCACTCGCGCCTTGACCGATTCGTCGTCAGGTGCACGCAACACGTCGGCGATCCAGCGGGCAGTCAGGCGCATCTCGTCCGGGCCGAAACCACGCGTCGTCATCGCTGGCGTCCCCAGCCTGATACCACTGGCTTGCGTCGGCGGTTTCGGGTCGTTCGGGATCGTGTTTTTGTTGACGGTGATACCCACCTCGTCGAGCACCCGTTCGGCCTTCCGACCAGAGAGTCCATGCGAGCGAAGGTCGACCAGCAGGAGATGATTGTCGGTCCCTCCCGAAACGAGGCGGAACCCTTCCGCCTGCAACGTCTCCGCCAACACCTGCGCATTCTCCAGCACGCGCTCGATGTAGGTCCGGAACGTCGGGCGCAAAGCCTCGCCCAAGGCGACCGCTTTCCCAGCAATGACATGCATGAGCGGCCCGCCCTGTGTTCCGGGGAACACCGCCTTGTCGACTGCTTCAGCGAATTCCGCATCGCACATGATCATTCCCCCACGTGGTCCCCGCAGCGTCTTGTGCGTCGTGGTCGTGACGAGCTGGGCGACACCGATGGGAGACGGATGCAAGCCTACCGCCACGAGACCGGCGATGTGCGCGATGTCGGCCATCAGGATCGCTCCCACGTCGTCGGCGATCTCGCGCAACCGTGCAAAGTCGATCACTCGCGGATACGCACTCGCTCCGGAAATGATCAACTTGGGTCGTATTTCGCGCGCGATATGCCAAACCGCGTCATAATCGATCCGCTCGGTCTCCGGATCGACCCCGTAGAAAGCCACCTCGAACCATCGACCTGAGAGATTGACCTTCGCGCCATGCGTCAGATGACCGCCATGCTGCAGGCTCATCCCGAGGATCCGGTCACCTGGCTGCAAAACGGCGAAGAAAGCAGCCATGTTCGCCTGTGCGCCCGAATGAGGCTGAACATTGACGTGTGGCGCACCGAACAGCCGCTTCGCGCGCTGGATCGCGAGTTCCTCCACACGATCGACACACTCGCATCCGCCATAATAGCGCCGTCCAGGATACCCTTCCGCATATTTATTGGTCAGCACGGAACCAACCGCCGCCAGGACCGCCGGACTGGTGAAGTTCTCCGATGCGATCAGCTCGATCGTCCGGCTTTGCCGCCGCTCCTCGCACGCGATCGCTTCGGCGGCCTCGAAATCCCACTCCCACAACCGCTCGTCCATCTGGCTCTACGATCCTTTCGCTGCTCTACGATCGACCAGCCTTGCCACGCTCCCACGCAGGTGCCGAACGCTCGCGCTCCCGGAAGACGAGCTCGATCGGCGTGCCGAGAAAACCGTAGCGCTCCCTGATTCGGTTTTCGAGATAGCGCTTGTAGGAGAAGTGAACGAGCTGCGGACGATTGCAAAAGAACACGAAGGTAGGCGGATTCACTTCCGGCTGCGTCACATAATAGAACTTGACCCACTTCCCCGGTCGTGTCGGGGGTGGATGATGGGCAATCGCCTCCCGTAATAGTTGGTTCAGTTCTGCTGTCGGTATACGCCGTGACCGCTCGGCCACGACCACCAGCGCCAGATCCACGACGTGCTCGACATTCTTACCAGTCAATGCCGAAACGAAGACGAGCGGAGCCCAGGGCATGAAGTGAAACGCTTCCCGCGCATCCTCCTCGAACGCTTCGCGCGCTCCCTCCCCCTCCATGTGCTCGAAAAGATCCCACTTGTTGATGGCGACCACGATTCCCTTCTTGGCATCGAGCACCTTGCCAGCTACAGCTTGGTCTTGATGCGTGAAGGGTTCCGTCGCGTCGACCACCAGGATCGCCACGTCTGACCGCTCGATTGCCCGTTCTGCTCGCAGGATGCTGTAGCGCTCGATGCCTCGTTCGATTCGACCAGGACGCCGGATACCCGCCGTGTCGATGAGGACGATCGGCTGTCCTTTCCAAACCAACTCGGTATCCACCGCATCGCGCGTCGTGCCAGGAATAGGCGAGACGATCTGACGCGGCTGACCGAGAATCGCATTGAGCAGAGCCGATTTTCCAACGTTCGGCCGTCCCACGATCGCGATCTTCGGTGCCTCCGCCTCGGCAGTTCCGTCCTCTTCACGTCGGGGGAGACGTTCGGCGATCGCGTCGAGTAGATCAGCGATACCCCGTCCGTGGAGCGCCGACACGGGAATCGGGTCACCGAGCCCCAGCTCATAGAATTGCAACGCATTGAACTCGCGTTCCCGCGATTCCGCCTTGTTCGCCACGAGGAGGATCGGCTTATCGGTTCGCCGCAGGAAATCGGCGACCTCCCAGTCACCGGCAGTCGGTCCCGCTGAGGCATCGACGACGAAGATCACCAGATCGGCCTCTGCGATAGCGAGTTCAGCCTGTGCCTTCGTCGCTTCGACGAGTTCGCGTTCGCTGGAGCGCTCGATTTCCTCCTCAGTCAGAAGACCGCCGGTATCGAACAGGCCGAAGCGCAGATCATTCCATTCGACGACCCCATAGATCCGATCGCGCGTCGTGCCGGGGACCTCCTCGACGATCGCCCGCCGCTGGCGAAGGAGCCGGTTGAACAGCGTCGACTTTCCGACGTTCGGGCGCCCGACGATCGCCACCTGCGGTAAAGGCATTCCCCGCTCCCCTACGCAAAAACCCGAGCACCTCGCACCGAGTGCTCGGGTTCCATTGTGCCCCAACGATCTCGTCTCTGCCGACTCAGGCGGTCGCCTCGCGGAGCGCCTCGACGAGCCGATCGATCTGTTCCCGCGTCGTCAGTTCAGTCGCACACAACAGCATCAGGTCCTGCTGCCCGGGAACCAAGTCACCCAGTGCGAGCCCGCCGATGATTCCTCGTTCGAGGAGGAACGCGTTGATCTCGCGTGGATCGCGCGGGCAACGTACCGCGAACTCATTGAAGAAGGGACCATCTCCAATGACGTTCCAAGCGGGAAGGTCGGCGATCCGCTCGGCCAGGTAATGCGCCTTGTGGTAACAGAGCTCAGCGACTTTGCGCAGACCCTGCTTTCCAAGCGTCGAGAGATAGACGGTCGCCGCCAGGGCCATGAGTCCCTGATTCGTACAGATATTCGATGTCGCCTTTTCGCGTCGGATATGCTGCTCGCGCGTCTGCAACACCATCACGAATCCGCGTTTCCCCTCCCGGTCGACCGTCGCACCGATCAACCGGCCCGGAAGATGGCGCACGAGCTCCATCCGGGTTGCCAGAATCCCCAACGCTGGCCCACCGAACGATTGAGGGATTCCCAAGCATTGTCCCTCGCCGGTCACGACATCAGCCCCCAGCTCACCAGGAGGCCGCAGCAGGCCGAGTGCGATCGGATAGGCCGAAACGACCAGTCGGGCACCGACCGCGTGCGCTCGCTCGGCGAAGCCAGCGAGATCCTCGATGCGACCGTAGAAGTTCGGGTACTGCACGACGAAGCAAGCCGTTGCATCATCGAGATACTGCGCCACATCATTCGGCTGGAGCCGAAGCGTCTCCGGTATCGGGACCTCGACGATGGAGACCGGTAGTCCTCTCGTGTAGGTACGGAGAACACTCCGGTAGTGAGGATGGACGGTCCCGGCGACGACGATCTTGTTTCGCCCGCGTGGCGGCGAAACGCACAAGAGTGCCCCCTCGGCGAGCGCCGTGGCTCCGTCGTACATGGAGGCATTGCTGACTTCCATCCCAGTGAGGAGACAAATCAGCGACTGGAACTCGTAGATAGCCTGAAGCGTTCCCTGCGATACCTCAGGTTGATACGGCGTGTACGCGGTATAGAATTCGCCTCTCCAGAGAATCTGCTGAACGACAGCTGGAACATAGTGGTTGTACGATCCAGCGCCGAGAAAACTCGCTGTCGTCGCAGTCGAGAAATTCTGCATCGACCACTCGAGAAGTTCTCGGTAGATCTCCGCTTCCGAGATGGCTGGAGGCAGATCGAGTTGCGGAAAGCGGTACGAAGCAGGGATCGCCGCGAACAACTCCTCGAGCCGTTCGACGCAGATCTCCTGCAGCATTCTCGCCCGATCGTCAGCTGTGTGCGGCGAGAAGACCATCGGCCCTCACTCCATTCGAGTTACTCGGCAGTTATGCCATCGCTGCAGTTTCCGTCAAGAACTGGCGATACGCCGCCGCATCCATCAATCGCTCCAGTTCCTCCGGGGCGGACAGCCTTATCTTGGCCAGCCATGCCTCGTCGTAGGGACTCTTATTCACCAACTCCGGCGAGTCCACCACCGACCGGTTCACTTCGACGACCTCGCCGGACACCGGAGCATAGATGTCGGACGCTGCCTTGACCGACTCGATCACTCCCATCGACTCACCCTGCTTGACGACGGTCCCCGGCTCCGGAAGCTCGAGGTAGGTGATGTCCCCGAGTTCGGACTGCGCAAAATCCGTCACGCCAACGACTGCCACGTCTCCCTCGACACGCACCCACTCGTGAGTCCGCGTATAGCGCAAACCCTCACGTACTTCAGCCATCGCTCTCGCTCCTTCCCTTTCCTTCTACGAATGAGACGTCGAGCTCTTGGGTCGCCGATAGAAGGGCGTTCGCACCTGTACCGCTCGCACGTCCCTACCCCGGATCACCACGGACAGCTCACGGCCGATACCGGCCGCCCTCCGGTCGACGAGCGCGAGCCCGATCGGTTTCCCGAGCGTTGGCGAGTTCGTCCCACTGGTTACGTAACCGACACGCTCGCCCTCCTGCCGTACTTCGTAACCGGTACGCGGAATGCCACCACGCTCCACCAACTCGAACCCCACCAGTCGCCGGGGTGGCCCTTCCTGCCGCTGACGCTCCAGCGCCTCCCGTCCGATGAAGGGGCCCTTGTCGAACTTGACAACCCAGCCCAAACCAGCCTCCAGCGGCGTGATCTCTGCTGAGAGCTCATTGCCATACAGCGGTAAGCAGGCCTCGAGGCGGAGCGTATCGCGCGCTCCTAGTCCGACGGGTACGATCCAGTCCGATTCCCCTGCTTCCAGCAAGCGATCCCACAAATCTCCGACACGGTCGATCGGAAAGTACAGCTCGAATCCGTCTTCGCCGGTGTAACCGGTTCGAGCGATCAAGGTCGGCACTCCGGCAACAGTGGAGACGATCGCGTCGAACGACTGCACGGCGGACAGATCAGCTGGGGTCAGTCGTTGCAGAATCGCTTCCGACCTCGGTCCCTGCAGGGCGAGCATACCAGTCGAGGCGGACACATCTTCGATCTCGACTCGCCATTCCACGCGTTCCGCGCGATGCTCGAGCAACCAGGCTACATCCTTTTCGGTATTCGCCGCATTGACCACGACGAGGTACTCCTCACGATCGGGGCGCCGATAGATCATGATGTCGTCGACCACACCCCCGTGCGGATACAACAGCATGGAATACTGAGCCCGCCCCGGTCGAAGCGCCGCGACATCATTGGGAGTGAGCCACTGCAGGAAAGCTTGCGCATCGGATCCCCGGACAACGACTTGCCCCATATGGCCGAGATCGAACAATCCGGCACGACTCCGCACAGCCAGATGCTCGGCGACGATTCCGGTGTACTGCACGGGCATCAACCAACCAGCGAACTCGATGAAGCGAGCTCCCAAGGAACGATGGCGCTCGTACAAGGGGGTAACTTTCGCTGCCACTGGTTATTCCTCTTCCCTTCCCGACCCGACCTCCGCGCCGAGTGTAGGGAGGCCCAGCGGCCAGGTCAAGAGGATGCTCGATCAGGAACCCACGACTCTTCGCGGCGTTCGGCAAGGCGTCGCCACCCTACCGTGTGTTCACTTGATCCTCGCCCCACCATGCGTCAGCACTGACGTGCGGCAACAGCCGCGACCGTGGCCGTTTCTTTCTCAGACGTCGGATGATCCTCCAAAGGCGTCGCGCGACGTCGCAAGAGCCGTTCGGGCGGGACAGGAACCGGGTAATGCCCAGTGAGGCAGGCAGCACAGAACCGCTCCCGCGGCAAACCGATCGCTCGGAACAGCCCCTCGAGCGAAAGATATCCGATCGAGTCTGCCCCGATCGCTCGCCCGATCTCTTCGACCGAGAGATGCGCGGCGATCAGCTCCTCGCGTGTCGCCATGTCGACACCCAGATAGCACGGCCAACGGATGGGTGGCGAGTGCACCCGCATATGGACCTCGCGCGCCCCGTTCTGCCGCAGCAGTTCCACGATCGGCCGGCTGGTGGTACCCCGTACGATCGTATCGTCGACGAGGACGACACGCTTCCCTTCGAGTACTTCTGGCAACGCATTGAACTTCAGTCTGACCCCTTGCTCACGCAGACGCTGGTCAGGTTGAATGAACGTACGACCGATATACCGGTTCTTGATCAGCGCCTCGGCATACGGGATCCCCGATGCCAAGGCATACCCGATCGCCGCCGGTACCGCCGAATCTGGCAATGGGACGACGAGGTCGGCATCGGCCGGATGCTCCCGCCACAGCTCCGCGCCCATTCGCTGCCGCACCACGTGCAAGCGCTGGCCCATGATCGCGCTGTCCGGTCGCGCGAAATAGATGAACTCGAAAACGCACATCGCTTGCTCCGGGCCGACTGTCGGATCAGGATACGCGTGAAGTCCCGCCTCGTCGATCACGACGATTTCACCCGGCTCGATCTCGCGGACGAACTCGGCACCGATCGTCGCCAGGGCGCACGTCTCCGAGGCAACTACCCACCCCCCATCCAATCGTCCGAGACAAAGCGGACGGATACCCAGCGGATCGCGAACCGCGATGAGTGCCTCGCGCGTGAGAATCGCGAGGCTATACGCGCCGACCATTTTCTCCATCGCTGCCCGGATCCGCTCGACCCAATTTCGCCCCGGTGCTCGGACGATCGCCCAGGCAAGTGCCTCCGTATCCGTCGTACTTTCCAACGCGATGCCTTCGGCCAAGAGTTCAGCTCGCAACTGGTCGCCGTTGACGAGGTTGCCGTTGTGCGAAACGGCGAGGACTTGCTCACCAGCACCGACGAGGAACGGACCAGCGTTGATCGGAACACTGCTCCCCGTCGTCGAGTAACGCGTATGTCCGATCGCGATATGCCCCGGTAAACGCCGCAAATCCTCTTCGGTGAAGGCACTGCTCACCAGACCCATGCGCCGGTGCAGGAAGAGCGAACGACCATCGCTCGTCGCGATACCAGCGCTCTCCTGCCCGCGATGCTGCAGCGCATAAAGGCCGAAGAAGGTCAAGCGGGCTGCTTCAGCTCCCGGAGCGAAAACCCCAAAAACCCCGCACGCTTCGCGTGGACCACTGTACTCTTCCACGCAGCACCTCGCTCGCGACACATTTCGCCACGAGTCCAGTCTACCATGTCTCGATCGGAATTCACGCCGATTTCACTAAGCCGGTCGTCCACAGCTCGATAAGCTCGCTGAGCGGCTGATCGACCAGCTCAGCGACGACGAAGCGATCTCCACCCGTCCGCCCCAATTCCTGTACCGGTACCCCATTGGCCTGTGCCAGCCCCAGTAACGCTCCTTCGGCCCCCTCAGCAACTTGAACGATCACGCGCGATGCGCTCTCTCCGAAGAGCGCCCGGTCCAATCGCCCATTGGCGGCGATGAGTGACTCGGTGGTGAAGCGACCGCCGATCCGTCCGACCATGCAGGATTCGGCCAGTGCGATGAGCAAGCCTCCCTCGCTGCAGTCGTGGGCAGCCAGGACGATTCCGCGAGCGATCCCTTCCCGCACGCATGCTTGAACTCGTCGCTCCAGTTCCAGATCGAGCGGCGGTGGGGCACCGGCAACCAGTCCATGACGTTGGGCGAGGAACTCGGAACCGCCGAGCGTCGCCAGCTCTGAACCGAGCAGAAAGACTTTTCCCTCACCTCTAAACCCCATACCGACACACCGCCGCACGTCGGCCAGCCGACCGACGATCCCAACGACCGGCGTAGGAGGGATGGATCGCCCTTCCGTTTCGTTGTAGAGACTGACATTTCCACTCACGACGGGAATACCGAGTACCGTACAGGCCTCCGCCATTCCTTCGATGGCCTGAACGAGCTGGTAATAGATCTCCGGCCGCTCGGGATTACCGAAGTTGAGACAATCGGTAATCGCCAGCGGCTCTGCTCCGACACAGCTGACATTCCTCGCTGCCTCAGCGACCGCGTGCATAGTGCCGAGCCGAGGGTCGAGCAGGCAATAGCGGGGATTGCAGTCTGTTTTCAGCGCGATCCCGAATCGTTGCCCTTTGATCCGGAGCACTGCCGCATCGGCCGCACCAGGCGGCAGCACCGTGTTGGTGAGAATCGTGTGGTCATACGTACGATAGATCGGCCGACGCGACGCGATATTGGGCGAACGAAGCAGTGCCGCGAGCATTTCGGCTACTTCGGCGGGCTGAAGATCGGGTAGCGCATCCGGATCAAAGGCACGACGCTCCCTGATCTCACCTGCTTCGCGAGCTTCGCGGACATAAGTCGGGCAAGCGTCGGTGAGAAGCCAGACCGGCAGCTCAGCAACAACTTGCCCGTCCTCGAGCACCCGGAGCAGTCCATCATCCGTCACCCGGCCGATGACGACCGCATGGAGTTCCCAGCGCCGGAAGATCGCGAGCACACGGTCGATTCCCTCAGGATCGACGACCAGGAGCATCCGTTCCTGACTCTCGGAGAGCATCACCTCGTACGGCGTCATTCCGGTCTCCCGGCGCGGCACGAGTGCCACATCGAGCTCGATCCCTGTCCCACCGCGTGCCGCGATTTCCGCACTTGCACTGGTCAGGCCCGCCGCGCCGAGATCCTGCATCGCGACCACCGCACTAGTCTCCAGCACTTCCAGGCACGCTTCGAGCAGGAGCTTCTCCAAAAATGGGTTACCGACCTGGACGACTCCTCGATGCGAGCGTTCAGGATCCTCGACTGATGCAAAGGTCGCGCCGTGAATGCCGTCCCGTCCGGTGTCTGCCCCGACCAGGACAACCAGATTGCCTGGTCCGGTCGCACGCGCCCGGATCAACGCCGAGCGTTCAGCGATGCCGACACACATCGCATTGACCAAGGGATTCTGCCGGTACTCGGGCGAGAAGAAGACGTCCCCTGCCACGGTCGGAATACCCAGGCAGTTCCCGTACCAGCCAATACCTCCGACAACGCCGTGGAAAAGATATTGTTGACGCGGCTCTTCCAGCGGTCCGAAGCGGAGCGAATCCGCCAATGCGATCGGTCGTGCTCCCATGGCAAAGATGTCGCGGACAATCCCTCCGACGCCGGTCGCCGCTCCCTGAAACGGCTCGACCGCGCTGGGGTGGTTGTGAGACTCGATCTTGAGCACGACCACCAACCCATCACCGAGTTCGACTGCTCCCGCGTTCTCCCCCGGCCCTTGCACGACATGTGGCCCGCTCGTCGGCAGTTTGCGGAGCAGCGGCCGGGAATGCTTGTAGCCACAATGCTCACTCCACAGCGCACCGATCATGCCGAGTTCGATGAGGTTCGGCTCTCGTCCGAGTAGCGCGACCGCACGCGCGTACTCCTCCTCGGTCAGTGCGACCTCACGCAAGATCTCCGGAGCAATCGGCATCGCCTCACCGACCCTTTGTCGTCTTCCCGTCCTTCAGCGCGGGCTGTGTGCCACCTCGAGACCGACTGACAAGACAGAGGCCAGGATTCGTAGCCCGTCGTCACCACCAACGAAGCGGTCGTACGCGCGCTCCGGATGCGGCATCAGTCCGACGACGTTTCCCCGCTCATTGCACACGCCGGCGATGTTCGCCACCGAACCGTTCGGATTCGCATCAGCCGTCGGCAAGCCATCCGCATCGACATAGCGGAAGACGACTTGCCCGTTCGTCTCGAGCGCGACGAGTTCCTCCGCCTCGACGTAGTAACGGCCCTCACCGTGCGCAATCGGCAGACGCAACAGTGTTCCCGGCGCGAGCTGGCTCGTCCATGGTGTGCGGGTCTGCTCCACACGCACCCACACCCAGTCGCAGACGAATTCCAGGGATGCGTTGCGCAAGAGTGCACCAGGCAACAGACGCGCCTCGGTCAAGATCTGGAAACCGTTGCAGATTCCGAGGATCGGTTTCCCTGCCTCAGCTTCCCGCGCAACGGCTGACATGACCGGAGCGAAACGCGCCAAAGCTCCTGCGCGTAAGTAGTCACCGTAGGAAAAGCCACCCGGAATGATGATGCAATCGAAGCGAGAGAGATCCGTTTCGGTGTACCAAACCAGCTCCGCTGCATGTCCCAGGCCGAGCCGTATCGCCATCAACGCATCGTGATCACCGTTACTCCCCGGGAAGGTCACGACCGCGAACCGCATCGATCCCCCTCGCGGCGATCAGGCCGGTTCGAGACTGAACCGGTATTGCTCGACGACCGGGTTAGCCAGCAATTGGTCGCACATCAGGCCAACGCGCTCTTCTGCCGTTTTCCGATCGGGTGCCCTCAGCCACATTTGGACATAGCGACCGACTCTGACGTCCTCGACTTCCGTATAGCCCAGGCGCCGCAAGCCATCGCGCACCGCTAACCCCTGCGGGTCATTCACGCCCGGACGGAGGGAAATGAAGACCTCAGCTCGCCACCGTGTGCCTTCGTTCACGTCCACTTACCCTTCTTCCGTTTCCAAGTACGGGACCGGTTGGCCCGTCAACCGCCGGTACGCCTCCCGATACTTCTCCGCTGTTTTCTCTACGACATCGGCGGGAAGTCGAGGTGCCGGCGGTTGCTTGTTCCAGCCGATGGTCGTCAGCCAGTCCCGGACGAACTGTTTGTCGAAGGACGGCTGTGGGCGTCCAGGCTGATACCGCTCGGCATCCCAGAAGCGAGAGCTGTCCGGTGTCAAGAGTTCATCGATCACCGCGAGTTCCCCATCGATCCAGCCGAACTCGATCTTGGTATCCGCGATGATCACCCCACGCTCGCGAGCATATTTCTCAGCAACTCGATAGATCCAGAGCGTGCGCTCACGGAGCTCTCGGGCAAGCTCAGACCCGACACGCTCGACCAATCGCTCGAAGCTGATGTTCTCGTCGTGACCCCCGTCGACCTTGATGGCCGGCGTAAAGATCGGCTCCGCTAGCTGTTCGCTTTCGCGCATGCCCGGCGGAAGACGAATCCCGGCAACGCAGCCGGTCTCCCGATATTCCTGCCATGCTGATCCAGCCAGATACCCCCGAGCGACACATTCGATGTCGATTCGCTCTGCCTTGCGAACGACCATGGAGCGTCCCGCTAACATTCGTCGGTACCGGTCGACGATCGCGGGCAACTCGGTCGTGACGAAGTGCGTCCGCAACCGGTCACCGAACCAGCGGAACCAAAACACCGACAGTTGTGTCAATACGATACCCTTACCAGGGATACCATTGGGAAGAATCACATCGAAGGCCGAGAGACGGTCCGTGGCGACCAGCAGCAAGCAGTCGCCGAGATCGAAGACCTCGCGCACTTTCCCACGCCGGTACACCGGCAGTTCCGGGATGTCCACATGAAGAACCACTTCTCGTTCTGTCACGCGACAGTCGCTCCCGCTGGTTCATCGATCGGCAACCCGACGCGCCGGAAGGCTTCGTCGACGTAGCGGAGATACGGCTCGAGGTCGAAGATAGCCTCGACTTGCTCTGGGGAAAGGACCTGCCGTACCTCGTCATCCCGTTCGAGCAGCGTGCGCAAGTGCACCTCTTCCTCCCAGGCGCGACGGGCCAGTCGCTGTACCAGCCGGTAGGCCCGTTGTCGCTCCATTCCTGCCTGCACCAGCGCGAGCATCGCACGCTGCGAAAAGATCGCCCCGTGCGTCAGATCGAGGTTGCGCCGCATCCGTTCCGGATACACCACCCAATCGCGCACCAGATGGGTCATCGAATTCAACATGAAGTCCAGGACAATGCACGCATCCGGCAGGATCACACGCTCGACCGAGCTGTGACTGATGTCGCGCTCATGCCAGAGAACCACGTTCTCCAGCGCCGCTGAGACATAACTCCGGAGGAGACGAGCCAGTCCTGACAGGCGTTCGCTCTCGTGCGGATTCCGTTTATGCGGCATCGCCGAGGAGCCCATGTTCTGCGGATCGAACGGTTCCTCGAGTTCCCGCACTTCTGTCCGTTGCAGGTGCCGGATCTCAGTCGCGAAGCGATCGATCGTCGCACCGATACCGGCCAGCGTCGCAACGAATGCTGCATGGCGATCTCGGCCGACGACTTGCGTGGAGACTGGATCGACGCGCAAGCCGAGGCGAGTCAGGACCGCTTCCTCGATTTGCGGCGGAACATGCGCGTGCGTGCCGACCGCTCCTGAGATCTTCCCGACGCGGACGTCCTCGCGTGCATGCTGGAGTCGTTCATGCTGGCGCTGCAATTCCGCATACCATCCAGCCAGCTTGAATCCCAACGTGATCGGTTCGGCATGGACACCATGGGTCCGGCCGATCATGACCGTCCGGCGATGACGCACCGCCTGCTCGCCGACCACATCCAAGAGCGTCTCCAGATCAGCCAGGAGGAGGTCACTGGCTTCCACCAATTGCAACGCCAGCGCCGTATCGATGACGTCGGAACTCGTGAGGCCGAGGTGGAAAAAGCGGCCTGCTTCCTCACCGATCGACTCGACCGTCGCCCGGATGAAGGCGATCACATCGTGATCGACCTCGGCCTCGATCTCCCGCATCCGAGCCAAGTCGCACCGTGCGCCGCGGATCCGCTCCAGTGCCTCGCTCGGAACCACCCCCGCCTCGGCCCACGCCTCCGCGACCGCGATCTCGACACGCAACCACAGCTCGATCTTGTGTTCCTCACTCCAGATCCGCCCCATTTCTGGGCGGGTATAGCGTGGAATCATCGTCGCTCTTCACCCATCTCGCTCGGACAGCCAAGTCGACCGTGCCGACCGGGGTGGTTCGGGAGTTCCAGCCGCGCAAGAACGCACACCTCGCACCGCGTCGGCGCGATCCGCTCGAAGTATACCCTTCCTGGCCCCACAACCGATCGCTATCTCAGCCGCTCGACGCAACCCTACCGACCATCAGAACAGCTTGCGTCCACGCGCTTGCCGCTCGAAGCGTGCTATGGTACAGTCGGCCTGTTCGGGGGCGCGAGGAGCGGGATCGGATGTCATCGGATGGAGTAGCGCCAGGACTCGTCGCGGGGGAGACGAGTCGACGAGGTGGAGGTCGATCGAGGTATTCGGCGGATGGCCTCCCGGCTCGCACGGTCGTGACGGTGAGAGCAAAACCGGTGGGTAACCGCCGGGACAAAGGCTCACCGATGTGCCCCGCTCCCGACAGCTGACGAGCACGCGTCAACTGTCGAACCGCTCCCCCTCGAGTACAGTCACGCGATAGGGCGCCATACCTCTCGAGATGGCGCCGCCGAGGCTTCCTTTGGGCGCTGGCCGAAGGAGGGAAAGTCCTGCATGTGCGGAATCTTCGGTTTCGTCGCTCCGCAACCGCTCCCTGCTTCGCTCGTCATCGACGCACTGCGGACGCTAGAGTACCGTGGGTACGACTCCTGGGGAATCGCCTTTCTGGATGGTGACCTGGACCGAGAACGGATCGCCGTGCTCAAGCGAGCTGGGCGTATTCCGGCGAGCACGCCAAACCTGCCCGATACGGTGATCGCACTCGGCCACACGCGGTGGGCGACCCATGGTGGAGTCACGGACGAGAACGCGCATCCCCACCTCGACTGCACCGGTACCCTCGCGATCGTCCATAACGGCATCATCGAAAATTATCTTCCGTTGCGTCGGGCACTCGAGCGATCTGGTCACCGCTTTCGGAGTAGCACCGACAGCGAGATCTTCGCGCATCTCCTCGAAGACACCATCGCCAGCATCGAGGAGCACCATCCCAGTGCATTGGACGATATCCCCACTCTGGTCGAGGCAGTTCGACATGCTTTCAATCAAGTCCGCGGTCTCAATGCACTCATCGCCTTGCATCGCCCGACGCGACAACTTGTTGCCGTCAAGTCAACTTCGCCGCTCGTTCTCGGGCATGGTCCAGCCGGAACGTTCGTCGCCTCCGATGCCGTCGCTCTCGTTGGCTATACCGACCGGATCCATTACCTTCAGGACGACGAGATCGCTCTGCTCGATCACCAGGGTCTCCAGCTCTTCGATCGATGCACCGGACAGCGCCGGTCAGCCCGCTGGGAGCCGCTCACGCTCCGCCCCGCCGATACGTCACTCAGTGGCTATCCGCACTACCTGATCAAGGAGATTCACGAACAGCCGCGAGTCCTCGCACGGATCGCCCGGGAGCGCCTGGACGGTGCACGACAGCTAGCTGATCTCATTCGTCATTCGTATGGGACATTCCTGGTCGGGTGCGGTACCGCTGGCTACGCCGCGCTCTGCGGGAGTTATCTCTTTTCGCGCATCGCGCGCCGCCACGTCAATGCGGTCATTGCGTCCGAATTCAAGTATCAGGAACATTTCTTGACCGATCGATCGCTCGTCATTGCGCTTACCCAGAGCGGTGAGACGATCGATGTGATCGAGGCGGTCCACGCCGCCAAGCGGCGTGGAGCCACCGTTGCCGCTCTGGTCAATGTGACCGGCTCCACTGTCGCTCGGCTCGCCGACTTCACCATTCCACTCTCCGCCGGTCCCGAACAGAGCGTTCTGTCGACCAAAGCCTACACAGCGAAGCTCGCCATCCTGCTGCTGACTGCACACATCCTCAATGGGAGCGAGCATGTAGGACTCGATACGCTGTGGCGCGCGATCGAGGGTATGGAGATGGCTCTCGCACCAGCGACACTCGACCGCATCCGGGCTGTCGCCGATCGCCTCGTTGACGCGCAACACTGCTATGTGATCGGTCGGGGACTCTCCTACCCCACCGCGCTCGAGGCCGCACTCAAGATCAAGGAAGTGACCTACATTCATGCCGAAGGTTTTGCCGGAGGAGAACTCAAGCACGGCGTCATTGCGCTCATCGAGGATGGGAGTCCCTGCCTCGTCTTCTCGCCACTCGACGAAACGAGGGCAGATATTCTCTCTGGTGCGATGGAAGTTCGCAGCCGCGGCGGATGGGTCATCGGCATCTCTCCAGAACCTGACGAAGCTTTTCATGTCCACGTTCCGGTCGCCGATGTGGGCGATGCCTCCCCACTGGTCTCGATCGTGCCAGCACAACTCCTCGCCTACGAGCTGGCAGTGCGGCGCGGCCTGGATCCGGATAAACCACGGAATCTCGCCAAGAGCGTGACCGTCAAGTGAGGCGAGAATGATTCTGGTCGACACGCATTGTCATCTCGACCTCCCCGACTTCGACAACGATCGGCCACTCGTGATCGAGCGGGCCCGCGACGCTGGCGTCGAGGGATTCGTCCTCATCGCCTTCTCACCGACCCGTTGGGAAGCCGCACTGACACTCGCCGAAGCGACACCTGGCATGGTCGTTGCCCTCGGTATCCACCCGAACGAGGCCGACCGCTATGACACCCAGGTCGAGCAGCGACTCCGCCAGCTCGCTCGCCACCCGCTGGTACGAGCCATTGGGGAGATCGGGCTCGATTTCCACTGGAAAACGACCGACGCGAAGACGCAGGAACGCGCCTTTCGCCGGCAAATTGCCCTCGCCCGTGAGTTGAACTTGCCGATCGTGTTGCACCAGCGCGAAGCTCTTCATGAGCTCCTGGCCATTCTGGAGGACGCTGACCCGCCTCACCGCGGCGTGATGCACTGCTTCACCGGCGATCCGGCTGATGCCACGCGCTTCCTCGAGCTCGGACTGCACCTCGGAATCGGCGGCATCGTGACCTATCGGAGCGCGCCGGATCTCCGTCGCGCCGTTCAGATTCTGCCGGCGGATCGTATGGTCCTCGAAACGGACGCACCCTACCTCGCGCCAGTGCCATATCGCGGTCGCCGCAACGAACCGGCTTTTCTCCGTGCGACCGTGGCGACAATCGCTGAACTCCGCAGGCAGACCGAGGACGAGGTCGCTCGGGCTACCACCCGAAACGCAGTCGCACTGTTCAGGATTCCTCTCTCGATCGAATGAGCGAGGTGCAGACGTATGCCGACACATCGGATCGTTCTCGCAACGGCCAACCCAGGAAAGATCCGCGAACTCCGTTCCCTGCTCCCGCCGAACGTCGAAGTCGTGAGCGCGCCCGCACTCGGCATCCGACTTCCGCCCGAAACCGGCGAAACCTTCGTCGAGAACGCACTGCTCAAAGCCAGGGTCGCTGCCCAGGAAAGCGGCCTTATCGCGCTCGCCGATGATTCCGGACTCGAAGTCGACGCGCTGGGGGGACGACCCGGCGTCCACTCTGCCCGATACGCTGGTGAGCACGCGGACGATGCTCAAAATATCGCCCGGTTACTGCGTGAGCTGCGTGATGTCCCCCTTTCCCAACGTACCGCGCGTTTCCGTGCGGTCGTCGCGATCGTCGCACCGGATGGTCGAGAAGCCATCTTCGAAGGCACGGTCGAAGGGTACATTGCGGAAAAGCCACGCGGTCGCGGCGGTTTCGGATACGATCCCGTCTTCATTCCCTGCGGGCATAACCGGACATTCGCAGAGATGACGCTGGAAGAGAAGAATCGCTTGAGCCACCGTGCTCAGGCTCTCCAGCGCGCCGTACCGATCTTGCTCGACTGGCTCGGCTGTACCGGCCAGGCTGCCGATAATGATGACAGCAGCTGATCACCACGCCGGGAGTATCTTATGACGAGCCTCGATCAGGGCGGGTTGCGAAGTCAGACGAGGTTTCCGCTCTCGCTCGTTGCTATCACCGGGACACGCGGCAAGAGCACCACCGCCTGGCTCCTCTACCGGATGGTTCGGGCGCAGCGGTGGTCGGCTGGTCTTTGGTGTTCCAGCGGCGTCTTCGTCGATGAACGACAGCTGGAAGGAGAACTCCAGCCGTGGACGAGCGTCGTTCAGGCGCTCCGTACTGGCGATCTCGACCTGGCGATCCAGGAACTGGAAGCGCCGGTAGTGGCGACTGTCGGGCTCCCTGCGGCGATCTACCGCGCAGGGGCAGTCACCACGCTCTGCGGCAATGACGACAGCTGTCTTCTCGCCCCCGCGACCCGGTACGCCGCACGAGCCCACGAGATCGTCGCGCGGGCGATCCACCCGCACGGATTCATCGTCCTCAACGCTGATGATCCCGACGTCCTCGGACTCGCCGAGGAAAGTCTGGCTCGCGTCATTTTCTTCGCACTGCATCCGGAGAACCCCGTGCTGCGCCGCCAGCGTGATACTCGGCAGCCGGCTATCTGGTACGACGATGGTGTCATCGTCGCCAACCGCGCACTGTACGATTACCAGGCACTTTTCGCATGGGACGCGCAGACAACGGAGAGTGACGCTTTCTCTGCCCCATCGGCTTTTCTCGAGCGAGTAGAGACCCGCACCGAACCGGACGATATTCCTGTCATCGCTGTTCGCGAGGCTCCAATCACGCTAGGCGGCGCACTGCTCTTTCAGGTTCAGAATGTGCTCTGCGCGACCGCATTGGCACTCGGACTCGGCATCTCCCTTACAGCGATTCGATCGACCCTGCGCACCTTCCTTCCGACGCACGACCTTCTCCCTGGTTCGTGCAACCTCGTCTTCCTCCGCGACCTGATCGTTCTCATCGATGGTGCACGGGATCTTTGGACATTACGCACGCTCCTGCGTGGCGTTCGCCAAAGCACCCCGCGCAAGGTCTTCGTGGTGACGCATGGCTTCCCCTGGTTGAGTCAGGAGGATCTCCGCGAAGTAGGACGAATACTAGGTAGAGTCACCGGGATGATTCTCATCTCGGAGCCTTTGGGAGACGAGCGACTCGCTGCCTTCCGTGAGGGAGTCGTCGAAAACGTTCTGCCGCCGGTAATCGTTACCCAACCCGATCTCCCTCAGGCGCTCCAGACAGTGCTCACGCTGGCCCGCCCCGGCGACCTGTGCCTCGTCCTCGCCAGCGACCCGTTGAAGACAGGAGAGATCGTACGACGGATCATCGACGGGAACGGGACATGAGTTGCTTCTTCAAGCCGCCGATGCGAGTTCGAGGGCTGTTCGTTCCTCGACCCACACGCTCCCCGCTCCCAGCGTTGCCTCGATGACCCGAGCGAAGTCCGCACACCAGTCGACGCGAAGCCGACTCGCCAGCACGATCTCGCCTTGTGCGAGGGGGAGATGAATCCGCACTTCGTCATCCCCGGCGAACGTAACGAGCAGATCCCGCAAAGCATGCATTCGTTCGATGTCCTCGTCGACGGACGTCGTGATCGGGAGACGAACGTGCACGATCCGGCTCGGTTGGACGAGATTCCGGAGTTCCTCGCGGGGATCAGCCACTGACTCCACCACCAGTTGCAATTCCTCGTTCCGCTCTTCGACCCGCGCTTGGAGGAGCACGATCGATTCCTCGGCCAACCGTTCACGAGTTGTCTCGTAGAGGTCAGGGAAGACAACCGCCTCGATGGTACCGGAGCGGTCTTCCAGTTGCAGGACAGCCATGACGCGCCCGGTGCGCGTCGTCAACTTGCGCACCCCACTGATCAACGCGAGCAACTCGACAGTCTGCCCAACCGACTCTTCGTCCAGTTCCGCAATCTGCACGAGTCCCCGTCGTCGCCCGAGCAGGACGAACTCATCCAGCGGATGGGCACTCAAGTACACGCCGAGAAGTTCCCGTTCCCACCCGAGCAAGGTCCGGGTCGGTATGTCAGGTGGCTCGATATCCGGACGGGAAAAGCGCAAAGGAGCAGCCTGATCATGACCCACTGCCGAGAAGAGATCCATCTGCCCCCGCCGCAGCGCTTTCTGGCGAGCCTGTGCCGCCTGGATCGCCTGGTCCAACTGTGCGAGCAAAATCTTGCGATCACCAAAGCAGTCCAACGCACCACACTTGATCAAGCTCTCGACCGCTCGCCGATTGACGACGCTCCAGTCGATCGTCTCGCAAAAGTGCTCGAACGAGCGGAACACTTTCCCAGGCTGCTCATTGCGGGCAGCCAGGATCGCGTCGACCGCAGCTTCCCCGACGTGCTTGACCATCGCCAGCCCGAACCGGATCGCGCGGCTGCCATCCGGCAACTGCTCGACCGTAAAGGTCGCCTCGCTGTGATTGATGTCCGGCGGAAGCACCGAAATCCCCAGCTTCTGGCATTCGGCGAGCGCTGCCGCGATCCGCTTCACGGTTCCGGACGGATGACTAGGCGCGTTGCGCAGGATTGCCGTCATGTACTCCACCGGATAATTGGCCTTGAGGTAGGCTGTCTGATAGGACACGACCGCATAACAGGTGGCGTGCGCCTTGTTGAAGGCGTAGCCGGCAAATGGTTCGATCAGATTGAAGATGCGCTCGGCATCCTCCTCGCTATACCCTTTCGCTTTGGCTCCGGCAATGAAGCGCTCCCGCTCAGCGCGCATCTTTTCGGGAATCTTCTTTCCCATCGCCTTGCGCATGATGTCCGCTTCACCGAGCGTGTAGCCAGCAAATTTCCGTGCGATGAGGAGCACCTGATCCTGGTAGACGATGACGCCGTATGTCTCGTCGAGAATTTCCGCCAGATCAGGATGCGGGTATTGAATCGGCTCCAATCCATGCTTCGCGCGGCAGTAACGTGGGATATGTTGCATCGGCCCCGGCCGGTACAGCGCGATCATCGCCGCGAGCTCGGCAACCGAGGTCGGCCGCAGTTCCCGGATGTACCGCCGCATGCCCGCACTCTCGAGTTGGAACACCCCGAAGGTTTGCCCTTCGGCCAAGAGCTCGAACGTCTTGCGATCGTCCATCGGAATCTGCTTCAGATCGATCGTTTCGCCGCGCGTCTCGCGGATCAGCTCGACAGCGTTCGCCAAGATCGTCAAATTGGCCAGCCCCAAGAAATCCATCTTGAGCAGACCGATCTCGGCGACCGTCTCCATCGGGAACTGGGTGGTCGGGAGTGCTCCCTCCTCGGCACGCGCCGGACGCTGCAGCGGGACATGCTCGACCAAGGGAGACGCCGAGATGACCACCCCGGCCGCGTGGGTGCCAGCGTGCCGAGCGATGCCCTCCAGTTTTCGCGCATTGTCGATCAATTCGCGCGAACGCGGGTCTGTCTCGTACAGGTGCCGGAGTTCCGGGCTCTCCTCCAGTGCCCGCTCGAGCGTCATGTTCACGCCGCTCGGTATCAATCGCGCGATCCGATCGACTTCGGCATGCGGCCATCCCATCGCCCGGCCGACATCGCGGATCGCGGCCTTCGCTCCCATCGTTCCGAAAGTGATGATTTGCGCAACGTGCTCCGCGCCGTACTTGCGGGCGACATACTCGATCACCTCGTGTCGCCGGTCATCCGCGAAATCCATGTCAATATCCGGCATCTCCCGGCGCTCCGGGTTGAGAAACCGCTCGAAGACCAAGCGATTGGCAAGAGGATCGACATCGGTGATACCGAGAGCGTAGAGCACGATGCTCGCTGCTGCGCTTCCCCGCACACCATAAAGAATGCCCCGCTGGCGAGCGAACTCCGCGAAGTCTCGCACGATCAACATATAGCTGGAAAATCCGGTCTGACGGATAACATCCAGCTCGTACTCCAGGCGACGACGTACTTCTTCGGTCAACTCAGGATAACGCTGGCGAATCCCCTCCCAGCACAGTGCGGCAAGATAGTCGTCAGCAGTCATCCCCGCTGGTATACCAGGGTCGGGGAGATGGAGACGACCGAATTCGAGTTCGACCTCGCAACGCTCGGCGATACGGACCGTATTGAGGAGTGCCTCCGGGACCTCGGCACCGAAGAGTCGCCACATCTCCTCGGCACTCTTGAAGTAAAGCTGGTCGGACTGAACTCGCATCCGCTTGGGGTCATCGAGCGTCGAGTTGGTTTGGATGCAGATCAGCAAATCCTGAACGCTCGCATCCTCCTGGCGGAGATAATGGACGTCGTTGGTCACGACCAAGGGAAGATCCAGTTCGCGAGCCAGTGCCACCAGCTCGCTATTCACTCGCCGCTGTTCCGGCAATCCGTGATCCTGTAGCTCGATGTAAAACCGATCTGGCCCGAACAACTCGCGGAGACGGATTCCCCACTCCCGAGCTGCCTCGTGATTCCCATTCAGTAGGTTGTTCGCAATCGGTCCCCCGAGGCACGCCGAGGTTGCGATCAGCCCCTCGGCATGTTCGGCCAGCATGGCCATATCGATGCGCGGTTTGTAATAGAACCCCTCCAAGCTCGCTCGCGTGGCCAGTTTCAGCAAATTCTTGTAACCGCGCTCATTCTCTGCAAGCAGCAAGAGATGGTAGATCGTCTTGTCCCGGTCTTGAACCGACCGTGGGGCAAGATACGCTTCCATCCCGATGATGGGATGAAGCCCCTCGGCCCTGACTGCCTTGTACCAATCGATGATTCCATACAGCACCCCGTGATCGGATATCGCCAGGTGCTCCATACCGAGTTCGCGAGCACGCCCCACGTACTCCGGTATCCGACCGAGGCCGTCGAGTAGCGAGAATTCCGTATGCAAATGAAGATGAGCGTACGGCCGCGCCACGCTAGCCCCCTCGTACCTCCTCAGGGACGCCCGGCGATCGATCCTGGGTCAGGCGATCGATCACGAGTCCCACTACCTGTCCCAAGCGTACAAGAACAGCACAGATGCGCGAGATTCCCGCATCGACGCTCACACTGCTCCTTGCGAAGCAGCCTGACCCGGCCAGCGCGGGGACCAACCCGTACTACCCGGAACCTCGTCTTCGCTCTCGCCGATGGAACCGATTCCAATGAGTGCCCGCTTTACCTGCCGGACCACCAGCGCGAGCAACTGGCGGAGGTCTTCGCGAATCTGCTCTGGAACGTCCGTGCGCTGGAGAAGCTCGACGACTTCCCCGAGCACTGGCTCGCTACCGAACAGGTATTCGGTCTGTTCGGGTAAGAAACCAGCAGCAGCCAGCAAGCTGTCACGGTCGGCCGGCCCGAGTTCGAGCGCCTCCGCCAAACGCAGAATCGCCTCCCGAGTCGGTGCTCGACGCCCACTCTCCAGTCGCGACACGTAACTGTGATCGAAGCCGGCTCGCTGCGCAAGACGACTCTGCGAGAGCCTGGCTGACTCCCGATAGCGGCGCAAGAGTTGGCCGAAGAACGTCACCGGCTCTCTCTCCATCGCTTGCCCCCTTTGCTTCCGCTCCCAGCGAATTCGCCCGAAGCGAACGGTGCCCGATCGACACCCCCATCCTACATGTCCCGTGCCCACCCGTCAACCCCTTTTCCACCCTGTCCACAGCGTTGTGTCACACAGACACAACAGAAAAGATGATGCAGGCATAGCGACACCAAGACGACAGCGAAGTGACAGCAACTTCATGGCTATACTCGCACTGGAAGCAGCGAAGCGCTCGCGTCCGCGCTCACGCGATGCGCACGTATGCGATGGACAAGAAAACGGGAGGAGGGAGTCAGGTGGTATTGGATCGAGAGGGGTCGATCGCCGACTGGACCGTCACCCAGTTGGTGGAACGCATGCGTCGCCCACGCTATCGTTGCGGGGGTGGGGTTGCCGCATGCTTGTCCATCGCTCAAGCAGCTGCTCTTACCGATCTCGTCCGCCGTGCCGCCAAGCAACAGCTGCCCCGCGAAGTGGCAGATACGCTCGCTGAGGATCTCGAACGCATCGCCGCGAGCGCACTCGCGCAAGCCGAGCGTGACCGAGTAGCGCTCGACGAGTTGCTAAGTGCGCTTCGTATGGATCAGCGCTCGCCATCGGCTACTGTCGCTGCGGAGCGAGCGAGCACGGTCCCGCTCGAGACTGCCGATTTGGGGCTCGCACTCTCAGCGCTCATCCGATCGGTCCTGCCGCACACCCCATCCTTCGCTGCATCCGATCTGGAAGCAGCACGAGCCCTCTGCCGAGCGGGCATCGAGGCAGCACTCGCGATGGCGCGCGCCAACCTGCCACTTCTCTCTCCGGAACGCGCGGAAGTACTCCAGCGCGAAATCCTCCAGCGCCGAGCGCTCCTCTCGGAGCACGCTCAGGCCTGAGGATCATGCGTGCACGCTACTGCACAAATGACCCGGCGCCCCATCGAAAGACTTCGGTCACGCGGAAAGGATGGAGAGCGATGGCTGCCCGCATACTATCGGGGAGACCAGTCGTCGAGTCGCTGCACGCCCGTATCGAGCAAGTGCTTGCACGGCGAGCCCCACATCAGGGACCACCCACCCTCACCGTGCTGCTCCCCAACGATCCTTCCGCCCAAGCCTACGCTCGCGCGATCCGCAAGCAATTCACCACACTGCGCTTGGATTATCGCAACGTAGATATTGACGATACACTGGATGAATCTCGATTCGCGATTCTCCTCAAGCGACTCGCCGAGGACGAATCCGTTACCGGCATCCTGGCGTTGCAGCCGCTCCCCAAAGGCGTCTCGCGCCGATCGCTCGCACGACTGATGCCGCCCACCAAGGACGTCGACGGCGTCTCGTTCGAACAGCAAGGGCGTTTAGCGATCGGCAGCCCTTGGATCGCGCCGAGCACCCCTCTCGGAGGACTTATCCTCCTCCAGCACTACGGCATCGAAGTGGCGGGTCGGCATGCTGTCGTCATCGGTCGCAGCCCCGTCGTCGGTCGCCCGCTTGCCCTCTTGCTTCTGGCCCGCGACGCGACTGTGACCATTTGCCATCGCCGTACGCCTGATCTCGCCAAGCTCACGCGACAGGCCGATCTCCTGTTCGTCGCTGCCGGCCAACCCCATCTCGTCAAGCCGGACATGGTCGCTCCAGGAGCCGTGGTTATCGATTTCGGGGTCTCGGTGCGCGACGGCCGTCTCATCGGTGATGTCGATCCAGCCGTCGCCGAAGTGGCCAGCGCTCTTACCCCTGTTCCTGGCGGCACGGGTCCAGTCACCACTGCCGTACTGGCCCTCAACCTTCTTCGATTAGCGGGACTTCTCGAGGAAAACGATCTCTTCCCAGGCGCTCCTTGAGCGGAGGCACGCAGCGGGGGCGAACCTGCTCGTCCCCGCCAAAGCTCCATGGTCGACCGCGACGAACGCACAGTCATCCTCGAAGCGAGATTCCGCCACGCTCCTCGCCGCCCGTCGGAGAAGCTGGATCAGGGTTCTCCAACGGGAATCGCTGCCGTGGATCCATTACCTCCCACGAGTGACGTACCTGGACAGCACAGCAGCCCCCTCGGTACGCTCGAAAAGGAGGCGACTAGTGACCGCGATACCGGTAGCGGTCGACCGGCTCGCTCCAAAGATTTCAGAAAGAAAGGGTCGCTGGTCGATGGATACGCTCACTGCAGAATGGTTGCGGGCGTTTTTGATCTGGCTCCCAGCCGGAACGCTCGGTCCCTATATCGTGAGTCGCTGGCGCGGCGCCGATCCTCGTTTAGCCATCATCGAAGCGGGGATCTTCGCTTTGAGTGGCCTACTGCTCTATCCGACTTTGCTCGGTCTCCTGAGCGCTCGATTCATCGACTGGCAACGCGGCACGGTCCCAATCGAAAGCCTGTTCGTCGCTGGCTTTTTCCTAGCCGGACTGACCATCGTGCTCATGCGACGCGCAACGCACCGTCTCCAACGTGGCTCCAGCACGCGCCGCTGGACCACGTTCCGCTGAGAGCTGGTATTCGGATCAGCGTGGAACCAGTCAGTGCGCCTCAGAGGCGCTGGTAATCTTCGAGGGGGATCACGAAAACAGTCGCCGCAGCACTCTCGACCGCGCCGCGAGCGCTGTCCTGGCGAACTCGAGTGCGAGCTCTCGCCCGAATGACATCCAAGACAGTCTCTACGTCGTGATCTTCGACACCGATCAGGAGTGTCGTATTGCCACGACGCAAGAAGCCTCCAGTACTGGCGAGGCGGGTAGCCCGAAACTGGCGCTCGAGCAGAGACTCGACGATGCTGTCGGCATCTTCGTTCTGCACCACTGCGATCACCAGCTTCATCGTCTTCGGTCCTACTCCTCCGCCGACCAGTCGAACGCAGTATAGCGATGCGGCGACTCTCCTGCAATGATCGGAGTGTCCGACCGGGAATGAGGGAAAGCGACGAGATCGTCCTCCCTCAAGCGGTTCCCGAGGAGTCAAGCGATCGGTCCCGCTTCTGTGTACCGTGCCGACCACGCTGGCTTCGCTGAGCGTCCAGATAACTCTGGAGAAGCAGGGCGGCGGCTACGGCGTCCACGAGTTCCCGGCGACGTTTCCGACCGACACCCGCGTCAGTCAACAGGCGCTCCGCTGCCGAACTGGTCAATCGCTCGTCCCAAAAGACGATGGGTCGGTCGATTCGCTCTGCTAACCGAGCGGCGAACGCCTTCGTCTCGACTGCCTGACTACCCTCACGACCTCGCATCGTCACCGGTAACCCGACAACGATCAGCACTGGGTCGTATCGACTGATCAACTCCACCAGCCGCTCGAGGCCATCGCGATCCAGATCGATGGTCGCCAATGGACTGGCGATCATCCCCATTTCGTCGCTGATCGCCACGCCGACCCGCCGCCCCCCGACGTCCAGCCCCATCGTCCGGCCCAGCCGTTCTTCACTCACTCACCACCACCTGTATCCGTGAGGCCCGATCGGGAAGACGCTTGGGCCACCAGCCTGGACGAATCTCGATCTCCACGCCACCCACCCCCGCAATGGCCTGCGCCTTCCGCATGGCCTGATCGAGCGAATGGCCAGCTGCTTCGCGCCGCAACCGCTCGAGATCTGCGCTGGCCGGCACGAGCCGTACCTGCGCTGCTGCACGGACGCGCCAGCGGTTCGCACCGATCGCCTCTGGTTCACCGAAGGTAAGCGTGTTGCCGATCAACACGACATCGATCCCAGTCGCCTGAGCCAGGCGCTTGGCTGCTTCCTCCTGCGCTGCTCGGTGCACGACCGTCGGATCGTACACCCGCGCGGTGAGCACCAGCTTTCCCGTTCCGGTCAGGTTTTCGCTCTCATCACCAGCTTTCTGATCGATCTGAATCTCGGGAGTCCCGATGCGAAGCGTCCCCTCCACCAACGTCTCTCCGGGAAGCAGTGCAGCCTGGAGTGCCGTCGGAACACGTTCGGTGAGTGCCTGCTCGAGCTGCTTCCGCAGCGAGGCAACATCGTCCTCCGTCACGAACCGGACTGTCCGTAGCGACCCTCCAGTCAAAGGCTCGATGTTCCGGTAGAGCACTCCTTCACCGAGTTGACCGGTCACTGTTCCGATGGCAGCATTCCCGTCCGGTCCAGGAACATCGGCAACGACTCGTCCGTCAGCCACCCCAAAGGCCTGACTTCCGAAGGGATCGGCAGCAGGCACGATGACGTCCTCCGCGACACGGTACGCGATGCCATTCGTACCGGTCAACCTCGTCCCAGCGCTGACCTGCACCGGTTGCAACGACGCATTGACGAACCGAATCCGACCGCTTGCCGTACCGTCCGGCACCTTTTTTTCTCCAGTGGTCGCGCGCTCCGCTCTTACCTCGATGGGAGCCGACACCAGCCGGCTGGGTGCCACCCAATCGACCGCGCTCGAGGGCTCGAGTGCATAGATCATCGTCACCTCGCGTTGCTCGATCGCCGGCGTGATCCGGATCGTCGCCGCTGGTACTAGTGCTGCCGACAGAACGACGGTGGTGACGAGAGCGGCAACGACGAGCAACCCGGCGAACACCCATCTTCGGCGCGACCCGCTGCCGCCCACGACCATCGGCCAGCCGCGAGACCGTCCTTCGGCTACTACCCCGGCCGGAGCACGCGCCCCATTGGCCAGCCGAGCACCCGACACCGAAACAACTCTCCTCTGCCCACGCAACGATCCGACGTCTGCCAGGCCGGGTCTTGCGGGCCGATACGTACCGAGTTCCGCGGTCTCGTCAAAAGCCTCGCTCGTACGTCTATCCCCTGTCTCAGAGGTTCGCGTCGCCAGCAGACTACCCCGTTCGCGCGATCGATCGGTCGGTCGCCACACCACTGCACCTCCTCATCCGCCCTGTTTTCGATTCCACGCGGCGGGCGACCGACCACTCGAACAGCAGATCAGCTCGTGCTGTTCCGAAGCTGTCGCTCGACCTCACCCCGGGCCGCCGCCAAGGCCTCGTCGAGCCGAGACACATCGGCACCGCCCCCTTGAGCGATATCCGGCCGACCGCCACCGCGGCCTCCCAGCAACGGAGTCACTGCCTGGACGACCTGTCCCGCATGCACCCCCCGCTGCACCGCATCCGGGGTCGCCATCGCGAGTATCGTCGGGCGGTTCTCGATCGCCGTGCCCAGGATGACGACACCGGAACCGATCGCATCGCGCAAGCGATCGCCGACTCGTCGCAACACGTCGAGCGAGGGAACTTCTATCCGCGCGCTGACGACACGGAAGCCGTCGATGCGAGCCGCTCGCTCCACGAGTGGGGCCAGTCGCGCTGCAGCCAAGTCAGCAGCGAGCCGCTCGATTTCGCGTTGCTGATCGCGGACTTGCTGCTGCAACCGCTCGATGGCCTCCGGAAGCTGTTCTGGAGCCACATGGAGGCGCCGGGCTGCCTCTTCCGAGACATCGATCAGCGTACGGGCGAGTCGCGCTGCCGCAAGGCCCGTCACCGCCTCGATTCGACGGATACCACTGGCCACACTCGTCTCGTCGGTAATCAGGAATGCGCCGATCTCGCCAGTGTGCGAAACATGTGTCCCGCCACACAGCTCCTTGCTGAATCCGTCGATCGAGACGACGCGAACGGTATCACCGTACTTCTCGCCGAAAAGAGCGATTGCTCCCTCCGCCAAGGCGTCTCGTAGTGGGAGGTAACGCACCTCGACCCGAAGATCGCGCACGATCTGCTCGTTCACCATCTCCTCGATCCGGCGCAACTGCTCAGGGCCGACCGCTTCATGGTGAGAAAAGTCGAAGCGCAAGCGATCGGGCGCGACCAATGAACCAGCCTGGACCGCATGCTCGCCGAGTACACGACGCAGCGCCGCGTGCAACAGGTGCGTCGCCGTGTGGTTGCGGCGGATAGCGGCTCGTCGCTCCGCATCCACGATCGCCCGCACCGACTGGCCGACCCGGATAGAGCCTTCCCGCACACGACCTCGATGCGCGATCAATTCGGGAGTCGGTCGTTGCGTATCCTCCACCGTAACGATTCCCGTTTCGGCAACGATTTCTCCCGTATCACCCACCTGGCCACCTGCTTCACCGTAGAAGGGTGTTCGATCGAGAATCAGCTCGATCTCCTCCCCCGCCTCGGCTTCCTGTCGCAGATCGCTCAAACCGAGAATGCCGACGATGGTTGCCGTCGTTTCCAGGCGGTCATAGCCGACGAACTCTGTTGGTCGCTCCGAGAATTGGGCATACAGCTCGGCTCGTTGCCGCTGCGTATCGGCGAAGCGCCCCACACTGGCCCGACTGAGCTCTCGTTGCCGTTCTAAGGCTCGCTCGAACCCGGCCCGATCCACAGTAAAGCCGGATTCGCGAGCCAATTCCTCGGTCAATTCCAATGGGAAACCATAGGTATCATAAAGACGGAAGGCCTCGTCACCAGGTAGCACCTGCTCACCGCTCCGTTGCAGCTGATCCAAAAGCGCTTCGAAACGCGAGAGACCAGCCGAGAGCGTGCGCTGGAAGTGCTCCTCCTCGTGACGAATGACACGGTGTATCCGCTCTCGCTGCTCATTCAAGTTCGGATAGTAGGGAGAAAAGAGTTCGATGACGACATCGACCAGTTGGTTGAGGAACGGTCGTTCGATCCCCAGGAGCTTCCCATGCCGAACCGCACGCCGCAGCACACGCCGCAGCACATACCCGCGCCCTTCATTGCTGGGAAATACCCCATCTCCGACCAGGAACGTGACGCCGCGTGCATGATCGGCGATCACGCGGAGCGAGCGATCGACACGCGCCTGTTCTTTGTAACGAACACCAGCAATCGTCGCTGCTTCACTCAGGATCGGGTAAAAGAGATCGGTCTCGAAAACCGATCCTACCCCCTGCATGATCAACGAGATCCGTTCCAGTCCCATACCGGTGTCGATGTTCTTGCGCGGAAGGGGGCGCTGCGTGCCATCAGCTTCCTTATAGAATTCCATGAAGACGAGATTCCAAGTCTCCAGAAAACGCCCACAGTCGCACCCTGGACCGCACTCCGTACGCCCACAGCCATACTCCATACCCCGGTCGTAATGGATCTCGGAATCCGGTCCGTTGGGTCCCGTCGCTCCCACCGGCCCCCACCAATTGTCTTCTAGCTTGAAGATCCGCTCAGTCGGAACACCGATCTGGTCTCGCCAATACTGGTAAGAGAACTCGTCATCCGGATGCACTGTCGGATACCAGCGTTCGGCTGGAACGCCGAGCCACTTGGTGAGGAATTCCCAAGCCCAGCTGATCGCTTCTGCTTTGAAGTAGTCGCCGATCGAGAAGTTTCCCAGCATCTCGAAGAAAGTCAGATGGCTTTCGTCTCCCACCTCATCGATATCGACAGTACGGAAACACTTCTGGATCGACGTCAGTCGCGTGTGCGGCGGTCGCTCCAAACCTAGGAAATAGGGCACCATCTGTTGCATACCAGCTGTCGTCAACAAGACGGTAGGATCCGACGGAATCAACGACGAACTCGGCACCTGGACATGGCCACGCTCGGCAAAAAATTCGATGAATGCTCGACGGATCTCACTGCTCTGCATTGCTCTCGATCTCCCTGCTCTCCGCTCATACTCGTTTTCGGGCACGAACGATCACTGGCGATCACATCCGCGTCCCGATTCTACCGGAGAGCAGCACCCGCCTCCATGGCCACATCGCAGTGTACGTACACTAGTATGGAGCGCGGTCACGCTGGCGTCAAGGAGCGATTTCGACCGCGCTGTCAGGCCTCGATGCGACCGACGAGCAGCTGCGGGATACGCTGTCACGTCGAAGGTTACCCGCGCGCTTCCACGTGGCATGCTGATTCCAGGGCCGATCGTGCAGCGTCACCAGTTCCGCAATCGGAGACAGCTGGTCGAGCCACCGGTGGAAACGCCCGTCTCGACCATCCCAGCTCCTCGCTTCGAGAACGATCGCCTTGCCGATTCTCCTCGATGGTGACGCTGCACCCTGGCACGGTAGCGCATCGACGCAAAACTGTAGTACGATGCCGTTTTGCGCACTCGCGCTGAGGCGCGCTGACGATTTGATCGCCTGCTCGGGAGAGTGAACAGGCAAAACGCGTGGAACGCGAAGCCATTTTTCTCGTCTTCTTGATCGTCGTCGCCGCAGCCGTCCTGCTCGGTCTGGTGTCCGCCCGGCTGCGGCAACCGGTCATCATGGGTTACCTCGTCGCTGGGCTCTTGCTCGGTCGCCTCTTGGAGGGTCGGCACATCGATCCCGCGATCATTCAAGCTTTCGCTGATTTCGGTGTGAGCTTTCTCATGTTCTCGCTCGGCGTCCACTTCTCCTTTCGGGAGCTGATCGAGTTACGCCGTATCGTCATTCGTGGGGGACTCCTCCAGATCGGCCTGACGCTCATGGTTGCATTCCTCATCTTTCGCGCATTGGGCCTCACCACCGCACAAGCGTTCGTGCTCGCTGAACTCTCAGCGATCTCCAGTTCGGTGATCGGTTTCACGCTCATGGAACTGCGGGGCACCTTGAACCAACCAGCCGCACGCCCGACCGCAGCGATCCTGCTCGCCCAAGATATCGCGGTGGTGCCGTTGGTCGCGATCATTCCCGCGCTCGTCGGTTCCGACCTCGTGGACGTCGTTCTCGGCCTCGGAAAATCGATCGCGCTCGCCGTCGTCGCGTTGCTGACGATCGCGGTCCTCGGCATACGCATCGTCCCTTGGTTACTGTTTAAGATCGCACGAGTCGGAAGCCGGGAACTTTTCCTTCTAGCGGTCGTCCTGCTAGCGATCGGAACAGCAGTGGGGAGCGAATGGGCCGGCCTCTCGTTCGCTCTGGGGGCTTTTCTGGCTGGTATCGTCGTATCCGAATCCGAGTTTTCCTATCAAGTTCTCGGCGGTATTCTCCCGCTTCGTGATGTCTTCGGCGTCATGTTCTTCGCCGCACTCGGCCTTCTCGCGGACCCGATTGCTCTCCTCCAGTCCTGGCCGATTGCGCTCGCCATCTTGATCGTCGTAACCGTGATCAAAGGGTTCCTTGCTGCAGCTGTAGTCGCGTTCTTGGGTTACTCACCGAGCGTCGCTATTCGCTCTGGAGCCTTTCTCGCGCAGATCGGCGAATTCTCGTTCGTGCTCGGTCTACTCGGGTTGCAGGTGGGTATTCTCGACCACACTCTCTACAATGCGATGATCGGTGCTGCGATCGCCTCACTCCTGCTCAATACCTTTCTCTTGACGCTGACGGAGCGGGCCCGTTGGCTGCTCGAGCCGCCGCTCCGCTTGGTCGGTCGCCCGGCAGCGCTCCACGAGATCGATTCCGGTGCTTCCTCGAGTTCGCCCCTGCGCGGTCATGTCGTGATCGCTGGTTACGGTCGCTCTGGCCGCGAAGTGGGGCGAGTCCTGCAACGCCGGCGCTTTCGCTTCGTCGTGATCGATCGCGATCCCGTCCTGGTGCGCGACTTGCGGCGCCTGGGGATCCAGGCGATCTATGGTGACGTCGCGAACGAGCAGGTCCTCCTGGCGGCGCACATCACGACCGCGCGCGTCTTCGTCGTCGCTGTCCCCGATGCCTTTGCCGCCGAAGCTGCGGTGCGCCTGGCCCGGACACTCAACCCCACCCTGGACATCATCGCGCGGGCCGACCGGCGAGCCTTCGTCGCGCGCTTGGTCGAGGCTGGGGCCACCGAAGTGGTGCACCCTAGTTTCGAAGCTGGCCTGGAAATGGTTCGTCACACCTTACACCGCTTCGGGATGAGCATGCAAGAGATCCAGGCCATCGTGGCAGCGCGCCGGATCGACTATTACGAGGAACAGGGGCATCTGACCGAGTGAGCGACCAACGACCACGTGCCTGCCTCGTCGAGCACCACGACAATCGGCTCCGCTCGCGGTGCTTAGCCAGATCGCTCTCGAGCGAGACCGCCAGTTCTCGAGTCCTCCATAGAGTACCCGATCCGATGAATGACCCGACTCTCCTGTACCATGCCGAACCGCAAGACCCTACATCAGACGAGCGATGCGCCTGCTCCCGAACCGAAGAGGAGGCCATCCCGAGATGGCTGTCGCAGAAGGTCGTTGGCCGCGATGACACGCGCGGGATGTGCAGGGAAGAGGTTGGTAGGCATTCGCGGAACTGGCTGGAAACGCTTGCGAACGCAACCCGCTTGATGCTATACTAGCGGCTGCGAGCGGATAACCGCTCGACGGGCCGAAGTGGCGGAACTGGCAGACGCGCTACGTTCAGGGCGTAGTGGGGGTAACCCCGTGGGAGTTCAAATCTCCCCTTCGGCACCGCCGGTCCGGGAACGTTCGTGTTCCCGTGAGCGATACCGGGCAGGGCGGTCGCTGGTGCGGTAAGCACCAGAGGAAAGTCCGAGCTGCACAGAGCGGGGTGCCTGGGGTCAACCCAGGGCAGCGGAGACCGGCGCCGCTGACAGTCCAGATCGGCGCGCTGGATAACCCAGCGTGAGAGCAACAGAGACGATGATCGGGCTCGTCCCGGGGTGAAAAGGGCAATCCTCCCTGCAGCAATCTCCGAGCGGGCCGCTATCAGGTTGCTCGCCGAGGCCCGAGGATGAGAGCAGTCGCGGAGGTGACGAAGCGACCGTCCGTGCAAGACACGGGCGAGAGAGATGACCGCCTAGAACAGAACTCGGCTTACTCGCTCGGTATCGCTCGCCTTTCTCTCGTATGGTGCCTCTAGCTCAATTGGCAGAGCGCTGGACTGTGGATCCAGTGGTTACGGGTTCGAGCCCCGTGAGGCACCCCAACGCTCCGGTACAAGACCGGAGCGTTGGTTGTTTCCTAGGAGGTATGTTCACCGACCAACACAGTGGTTCGAGGCCGGGTCTCCGATCTCTCCTCGCTTTTCGACCTGCAAGCCATCTCGCCCGAACCCCCGCATGCACTCGCTTTCTGGTCTCCTCCTGATCTGTCTCGACCGGAGCATTGACGGCCACCGCAGCCGAGCGCAACGACCGAGAGTTCTCCAGCTTCCACCAGCAGGATTGTCTCATTAGCTGCCGGGCCTGACCCGGTTCACCAGTCCCGGTCCTGCCCAGCCGTACCTGCGTGACCGACCCCGAGAAACGACCGCGTCAGTAGCTGAGAAGAGCTTCTGCGGCACGCCGGCCCCGCGTCGTGCGAAGGTTCACGAAATCCCTTTCACGTCTTCGTTGCGTTCCGCCGGCTCCTTCCGCCCGCAGCCTGGTAAGATGCACGTCAGCGACAAGAATGGAGCCGAGCGCATGGCCGAGATGCAACCGATCATCGACCCGGAACTTCTCGAGATCCTGGCCTGCCCAGCCTGTCACGGTGAACTCGTTCCCGCGAATGACCGTTTGATCTGTCGTACCTGCCAGCGCCGCTATCCGATCGAAGACGGCATCCCCATCCTTCTCGTCGAGGAAGCGGAGTTGCCAGAGAAACCTGGCACTTGAGACGAACTCCTGTTCTTCTCTCTGGTATCCTCATACGTGTAGGGATGAGCGATGAACGAGCCACGCATCGTCGCACCACAACCGGCCACGAGCGAGCAGTATTTCGAGGAGACCTTGCGCCCGCGTCGCCTCGCCGAGTACATCGGGCAGGATCGTGTCAAGGAAAGCCTCGCCATCGCCATCAGAGCCGCCCAGGAGCGTGGTGAGCCACTCGATCATCTCCTCTTCTATGGCCCTCCAGGACTCGGTAAAACGACGCTCGCCGGGATCATCGCCGCGGAGATGGGGGTTAACCTCCGGATCACCAGCGGTCCAGCCATCGAGCGTCCGGGCGATCTCGTTTCGATCCTGACCAATCTTCGTCCTGGAGACGTCCTCTTCATCGACGAAATCCATCGCCTCAACCGGCTGGTCGAAGAAATCCTCTACCCCGCGATGGAAGACTTTGCGGTCGATCTGGTGATCGGTAAAGGCCCAGCAGCACGCAGTGTGCGCATTGCGCTCCCGCGCTTCACGTTGGTCGGGGCAACCACGCGGCTCGCACTGCTCACCTCCCCGCTGCGCGATCGCTTCGGCGCGACCTATCGACTGGACTTTTACGACACCGCGGCGCTGCGAGCCATCGTCGAGCGTGCCGCCCGCATCCTCCAGGTGCCTATTACCTCCGATGGCGCGGAGGAGATCGCCCGGCGTGGTCGCGGTACACCTCGTATCGCGATCCGTCTCCTCAAGCGTGTGCGCGACTACGCCCAGGTCATCGCCGACGGCACGATCACCCGAGAACTCGCTCGCCTGGCCCTCGATCAGCTCGCCGTCGACGAACTCGGCCTCGATGAAGTCGACCGGCTCATCCTCCGGACCCTGGTGGAGAAATTCGACGGTGGTCCAGTCGGTATCCAGACATTAGCCGCCGCGACAAGCGAAGAACCGGATACGATCGAAAGTGTCTACGAGCCATATCTCCTCCAGCTCGGGTTCCTTCAGCGCACACCGCGCGGACGGATCGCCACCCGTCGAGCCTACGAGCATCTCGGACTCACTTATCCAGAAAACCGGTTGCAGCTCGAAATACCGTTCGAGCATGCCGCGTCGGAAAGATCCAGCGATGCTTGAGGAAGCGGCACTCTCTCTTCATGAATACGATTACGAGCTTCCGGAGGAACTGATCGCACAGGAGCCGATCGAGCCGCGCGATGCTGCCCGGCTGATGGTTGTTCGCCGAGCGACACACTCTATCGAGCATCGCATCTTTCGTGAACTTCCCTCCCTCCTCGATCCTGGAGACCTTTTGATCATCAACGACTCGCGGGTCCTCCCAGCCCGTCTCTTGGGTCACCGCCTGACCGGAGGGAAAGTCGAGATCCTCTTGGTCCAACCGCTCGAAGGAACCACCGTTTGGCTCGCGCTCGCCGGCCCAGCTCGGAAGCTGCGCCCCGGAGAGACGATCACGATCCAACCTCGCGATCCACAGTTGGCCCAGCCAGCGCCCCTGCGCATCCGCGAGCGCCGTTCGGGCGGCCAGGTCATCGTCGAGCTGGATCCCGGTATCGCCGAACGCTTGGACGCTTTCGGGCATGTGCCGCTCCCGCCGTATATCCACCGTCCGCTGTCCGACCCGGAACGCTACCAAACGGTTTATGCAAGGCATCCCGGCTCGGTAGCCGCGCCGACTGCTGGGCTCCATTTCACGGAACGACTGCTGGACGAGTTACGCCAACGGGGAATCCGCATCGCGCCGCTCACCCTTCATGTCGGAATCGGCACCTTCAAGCCGATCGAGGTGACCGACGTCCGCTTGCACAAGATGCATGCGGAGTGGTACGCGGTGCCAGTCGAGACGGTGTCGCTGATTCGAGAAACTCGTGCTGCGAACCGCCGGATCGTTGCCGTGGGCACGACGGCTGCCCGCACCCTCGAATCGATCGCCGATGCTCTGACAGGAGACACCGAGGGTCCCATCACTGGCTGGACTGACCTTTACATCTATCCTGGCTACCACTGGCGCGTGGTCGACGCGCTGATTACCAACTTCCACTTGCCCCGCAGCACCCTGATCCTGCTCGTTGCGAGCTTCGCCGGGCGCGAACTGATCCTGGAGGCGTATCGAGAGGCCGTCCAGCAACGCTATCGCTTCTACAGTTTCGGCGACGCGATGCTCATTCTCTGACCCCCGCACTACCAACAGCGAGCTGCTCGAGTGCGCTCGCCAACTTTTCGAGATCCTCGAACGAGGTGAAGTAGGCGCAGGATACGCGTATGCCGTTCGGTACCAGCACTCGTCTCTGGATGATCTGGAAGCGCTCCCAGAGGACACGGCTGAGCGTTTCACCGTCCCACCCGCTCAGCCCGAGCGTCACCATCCCGCTTCCACACGTCGGATCGAGCGTCGAGTACCAGCGAACCCCTGGGATCGCGGCAATCCGCTCGTGCAACCAGCGTACCAGCAAGCATTGATGGCGCTCGATCGTGTCCCAGCCGATCGCCTCCAGATAATCGATCGCCGCCGTGAGCCCGATCCAAGGAGCTGGGTTTCTCGTCCCGAACTCGAAGCGCTGCGCGTCCGACCGGAAGCGCCACCCCTCCAACCAGTCGGTAGTCCGCTCGAAGGCTGGTTCGACCGCTCCATCTCCGACCAAGGGAGGTTCGAGCAGATCCAGCATGTCTCGTCGCACGAAGAGGAAGCCGGTTCCTTTCGGCCCGTGAAGCCACTTGTGCCCGTTCCCCGCAGCGAAATCGACCCCGAGTCCTCGCAGGTCCACTCGGCATTGCCCGACCGATTGCGCGACATCGAGCAACACGAGCGCCCCGTGCTGGTGCGCCATCGACACCAGTCGTTCGACCGGTAGGCGCACACCGGTCTCACAGGAGACATGGCTGAAGGCGACGAGCCGGGGGCGCACTTCCTCCAATCGCTCGGCGAAGGAGTCAATCGTTTGTTCCGGCGTGCTGCCGACAGTGAATTGATGAACGGTAACCTCATGTCGTCGGCTCACCGCGCTGAGGGGCAGCAGCAAGGCTGGATGCTCCTGATCACTGGTCAATACGCGATCGCCCGGTGACCATCGGAGGCTGGCGAGGACCAGGGCCAAACCATCTGTGCTGTTGCCAGTGAAGGCGAGCTCCTCTGAGCAAGCGCCCACCAGTTCAGCCAGTCGCTGGCGGGCAGCTTCCGCCGTTGCCCGCACCTCATCCCACCGAGCGTGACCGAATCGCTCGACACGCTGCAGGGCTTCGACATATCGTTCGAGCACCGGTTCCGCCATCACACCCAGCGTCCCAGTATTGAGATAGGTCACGTCACGCAAGGCTGGGAGGCGAGCCCTCAGCTGCTCCAAATCCTTCATCGCTTCCCCTCACAAAACGAACGTTCCCCCTGGGATCGATCCCAGGGGGAATACGAACCATGGATCGCATCGAGTAGCAAGCCCTCTTCAGGCTGCCTCATGCACATTCCGGCGTTGTCGCAGGCTCTCGATCAAGGCCGACGCTTCCTGCCGCCCCAGATCAGCCAAGGTCGTTCCGAACTGTTCTTGCGCCCGCGCTTCTAGCTCTTCCTCGCTCATGCCGAGCCGGCGCGCCATATCGCGCAGATACTCGAGTTGCCGTGGAGTCACCCGACCACTCTCCGCCCGCCGCCAGCCGAGTCGCCGGCCGTCGATGGGAGTGTCCACGACACGCTGTTCAGCGGCACCGAACTCGAAGTCCGGGCAGAACTGCGTCCCGTAACCGAGCGCCGCCAATGCCCGACCGAGTGCTTTCGTCTCCGCCTTTTCCAGGTAATCGGCAAAATCCTCAGCCGACTCGCTTCCCCAACCAGTCGCCGAACCACCCCCTGGTACCCGGACTCGCGCACGGAAAACCGCCACTCCATCCCGGTGCTCGACGAGCTCCGTCTCGATCTCCCCATCGGGATGTTCCGTGCGGAACCAGAGCAAGCGCCACTTCACCTCCAGGTAATCGTGACCGTTGACCTTGGTGAGGTACTTCGAGGGATCGAAGGTGGGTCGCTCCTTCAGTTCGTTCGCCATGTCGCCAGTTCCCTTCCGATACACGAACATCTGTGCTAATGCTACTGCAGACGGGCCCCGCCGTCAAGGCCTGCTCTTGCTAGCCCATCTTGCGCGAGGCCATGCAGGTCGTCGGTCGACGGCTCGCTGGTTTCCCGGTGAGCCGAGAACTGATGGCGAAGCCGGCAAGTGTGCTTCTCGCCGTCGCGAGCCGACCTCTCGAAGAGCCGAGAACCCACGATGATCCTATCGCACGACTCTTCTTGCCCCCGCCCTGTGATTTCTCACGGGGCATGTCTCTTGGAGACAAAATTCATGGAAACGAACACGAGAGATAGTCGTCGATTCCGTGAGTGCGCTTCTCGCATCCAGTCTGCATCGCAGGTTGCCGCACCCGTGACCGCATCCTGCTTCCGCCAGACCTCGTGAGGGTGACCTCTCCGCTTTCCGCGAATGCCGGAACGCCTCCACCGCCGACGCGTTACGGGCCATCCTGCGCCGGCAGGACAGATCTGTCCCCTCGCAAGGCGGCTCGATCCCGAACCCTCACGCCACAACCACCAGATCCGGTAAGCTTCCCGCGTCGGGATCCCCTCATACTCGAATGCAGGAAGGGCCTGTATAATTCCGGCAGTTGGGTGTACGAACAGCGGGGAGGAGCAGTCCGTGCAGCTCAGGTGTCCACAGAGCGAACTCGAGCGAGCTCTGCATCAAGTGTCACGTGCCGTCGCACGGCGCTCGACGCTGCCAGTCCTGAGTAATGTCCTCCTCGCCGCCGACGAAGCGAACCTCCGCATCACCGCGACGAATCTCGAGATCGCCCTGAGCGTCAGTTTTCCGGCAGAGGTCACTGATCCCGGCCAACTGAGTGTGCGAGCTGATGTCTTTACCGAATTTATCGGAAGCCTTCCCAAGCAGGACGTGATCCTCTCCGGCACGACCGGCAGTAACGATCTCCGCGTCACCTGCGGAACCTCCAAGGCGCGCATCCCTGGTATCCCCGCTGAGGATTTCCCCAGTCTGCCGCGAATCGGTGACCAGCCTCCGACCGCAACTGTGCCGGTCGAGGGTCTCCGGGAAGCGATCAGCCAGGTCGTGTTCGCAGCGGCGACCGATGACAGTCGGCCAGTCCTCGCCGGAGTCCTACTCGAGTTTCGCGGCACGGAGTTGACATTAGCCGCAGCTGATGGTTTCCGCCTGTCGGTACGCTCCCTAGCCCTGCAACAGCCCGCTGCGACGGACTTGGCTATCATCGTGCCCGCGAGAGCTCTCGGTGAACTGGCTCGCGTCCTCGGCGACGGTGAAGAAACGGTCCAGCTCCTCGTCACACCGAATCGCAGCCAACTCCTGGCACGCAGTGGCCGACTCGAGTTCCTCTCCCGACTCATCGATGGAACCTTTCCCGAGTTCCGGCAAATCATCCCCAAGCAATGGCGTACCCGGGTCACGGTCGACCGCGAATCGTTCCTCGCGGCAGCCCGCCGAGCCAAGATCTTCGCTCAGTCCAACAACGAGGTAGTCAAGTTGCACATCGCACCGGGTGATTCCGAACTCGACCCTGGCTCGTTGACTGTTTCCGCCCAGGCAGCCGATGCCGGCGATACCGAGGACATCCTTCCAGCACGGGTTGACGGTCCGGAGGCGACCATCGCCTTCAACGGCCGCTACTTGACTGACGTCTTGTCCGTCACCAAAGCCACCGAGATCGCGCTCGAGATGACGACACCCAACGCTGCGGGCGTCTTTCGACCGGTCGGGGACGAGTCGTTCGTCCACGTCGTGATGCCGATGGTCATCGGTGCGGCATGACCAGACCGAGGACGGCGACACGATCCAGCCCACCATTGCAGACCCGCCTGTTCTGATACAGGCGAGGATCTCCATGCTGGTCAGGTCTTTGGAACTCGAAGAGTTCCGTTGCTTTCGCCACCTCCATCTCGTCCTCCCGGATCGCGGGCTGCGCCTCGTCGGCGCGAACGGCTCAGGCAAGACGAGTCTCATCGAGGCGCTCTACATGCTCGCCACGACCAAGTCGTTCCGCGCCTCGCTGGAGCGTCATCTCGTGCACCGATCGAGCGGGAGCGAACTCGGCATTCCTCCTTATGCTCGCCTCGCTGCCGAACTCTTCACGGAGACCGAACGGAGTACGCTGGAAATCGTGCTGATGGTTGACCCCGCCAGCGGCACTGTCAGAAAGCTGTATCGCCGGGATGGACGCTCCCTCCGAGCCGTCGAGTTCGTCGGCACACTCCGGGTTGTTCTGTTCTCGCCAGAGGATCTGGAACTGGTGACGGGAAGCCCGCAGCAGCGTCGACGGTACCTGGATACCATCCTCTCGACGATCGACCGAGCGTATCTGCGCGCTCTCGCTCGTTACACGCGCATCCTCGAGCACCGGAACAGTCTCTTGAAATCCTTGGCCGAACGGGATCAGCGCGCTGCTGACGAACAACTCGCGTATTGGGACGAGCAGTTGGTCACGTACGGGGCGTATTTGCTCGTCGCGCGACTTCGTTTTCTCGCGGAATGGGGACCACGACTCCGCGACCATTTCCAGGCGCTCGATGCCCGGGCACAGGTGCTGACAACGGCCTATCTTCCTTCGATCGACCTTCCGGAAAGTCTCCTCAGCGAACTGGCCGCTCGGGAAGTGGCCGACGCTCAGCTGATCGTGGGAGCACGGTATCGCGAGACACTGGAACGGCTTCGACCTGACGAGCTGCGGCGGGGAAGCACGCTTGTCGGGCCGCATCGCGACGATGTGGAGTTCCTGCTGGGCGAGGAGCCACTCACCGCTTTCGGCTCACGCGGCGTGCAGCGCTTGGCCGTGATAGCTGCCAAACTCGCCGAAATCGCCGTGATCCACCGCGTCACCGACGACTGGCCTGTCCTGCTTCTCGACGATGCGCTGTCCGAACTCGATCAGCAGCATCGAGCGCATCTTTTGGCAACGCTCTCCGCACTACCAGCCCAGTTGATTCTCACAGCTACTGACTCCGATGTTCTCGAGACTCCGGTTCTCTCGTCCTTGCCCCTTTTTCGCTTGAAGGATGGTCGCCTGGAACTGGGGTGAGTCACGGTCCAGCAGCTCACTGACGTTCGACGATCACCGCGATTCCCATACCTCCACCGATACAGAGCGCTGCGGCACCATAACGCCCTCCGGTGCGTCGGAGCGCATGCACTAGAGTAACCAGGATGCGAGCACCGCTCGCTCCGATCGGATGGCCCAGCGCAATCGCTCCACCATAGATATTGAGCCGCTGCGGATCGAGTCCCAGCTCCCTTTGCACAGCCAAAACCTGCACAGCAAAGGCCTCGTTGACCTCATACAGGTCGAGATCCTCGATCCTCAGTTCCGCTCTCGCCAGCGCCTGGCGCAAGGCAGGAATCGGCCCCAGACCCATGACGCGCGGCGGCACGCCAGCCCATGCCCAAGAACGAATGCGCGCCAACGGCTCGAGCCCCAGAGCTCGCGCTCGTTCCTCTGCCATGACGACCAGCGCGGCAGCACCATCGTTGATACCCGATGCATTACCAGCTGTGACTGTCCCAGCAGGATCGAAGGCCGGTCGCAGCCGAAGGAGCCCTTCCAGCGTCGTCTCGGGGCGGGGATGCTCGTCCCTCGTCACCAACTCCGATCCCTGTCGACCAGGCACTTCCACTGGGATGATCTCGTCGGCAAAGGCTCCAGTTTCCCAGGCGAGAGCCGCTCGCCGTTGGCTTTCCACAGCGTAACGATCTTGCTCCTCGCGACCGATTCCGTACTCCCGCGCGATATTCTCGGCGGTGATACCCATATGACAGTCGTGGAAAGCATCGGTGAGACCTTCTGCAAGCAAAGAGTCGACCAGCATTCCATGCCCCAGCCGATAACCGAAGCGAGCGCCGGTGAGAAGGTACGGCGCTTGCGACATGCTTTCCATGCCACCCGCGACGACGATCTGGGCTTCGCCGAGAGCGATAGCCTGTGCCGCCATGACGACTGCCCGCAAACCTGAGCCGCATACCATGTTGACGGTTACGGCAGGGACGCTGTCCGGCAATCCAGCCGTCATGCTCGCCCGCCGGGCCGGATTCATCCCTTGCCCAGCTTGGAGCACATTGCCCATGATCACGTCCTCGACAGCCGCTGGCTCCAGGCCAACACGGCTCAGTGCGCCTGCGATCGCGCTGGCCCCCAACCGCCATGCCGGTAGGTCTTTGAAAACACCTCCGAAGCGGCCGATCGGCGTGCGCACCGCTGCGACGATAACCGGTGTCGCCACGATACACCTCTCCAGTCATTCATAGGCGACGGCGGGACGTATTGTCCCGCCGTCACATCGAATCCTCGTCGACGTTGTCATTCTTGCTCGCCGTGCTCGGCAATCCAGGTTCGCTTGATCTCCTCCACCACTGTCGGATCAGTCAGAGTCGTCGTATCGCCCAGCACCCTCCCTTCGGCGATGTCGCGGAGCAGTCGACGCATGATCTTGGCACTGCGCGTCTTGGGGAGGTCGGCGACGAAGATCACCCGCTCAGGGCGAGCGATCGGGCCGATAACCTCCGCGACATGGCGCCGCAACTCCTCGGCGAGTGAGTCGCTCGGGGTGTAGCCGGCCCGCAAGCTCACGAAGGCGACCGGTACCTGCCCCTTGATCTCGTGCGAGACACCGATCACCGCCGCCTCAGCGACCGCCGGATGCCCAACCAGCGCGCTTTCCAGCTCCATCGTCCCCAAGCGGTGGCCGGCCACGTTCAGGACGTCATCGACCCGGCCGAGGATCCAGTAGTAACCGTCCTCGTCTCGCTTGGCACCATCTCCGGTCACATAGATCGACGGCCCGTATTTCGAGAAGTACGTCTTCACGTAGCGATCCGGATCGCCCCATAACGTGCGCGAGATCGAGGGCCACGGCCGACGGATGACGAGGTAACCGCCTTGACCAGTGGGAACAGAGTTGCCTGCTTCATCGAGAATATCGGGCTCGATGCCCGGGAACGGCAGCGTCGCCGAACCGGGTTTGGTCGTCGTGAGGCCAGGCAGCGGCGTGATCAAGATCATCCCGGTTTCTGTCTGCCACCAGGTATCGACGATCGGGCAACGCCCGCGACCGATATGCTCGTGATACCACATCCAGGCCTCAGGATTGATCGGCTCACCGACCGTGCCCAGCAGCCGCAAGCTCGAGAGATCGTGCCGAGCGGGGTATTCCGGTCCCCAGCGCATGAACTGACGGATCGCCGTGGGCGATGTATACAGGATCGTGACGTGCCGCCGTTCCACGATGTCCCAGAAGCGATCCTTGTCTGGCCAATCCGGTGAGCCCTCGTACATGACGACGCTCGCACCATTGGCCAGCGGGCCGTACACGATGTAGCTGTGGCCAGTAACCCAGCCGATGTCGGCAGTGCACCAGTAAATGTCGTCCGGCTTGAGATCGAAAACCCACTTCGAGGTAATGTACACCCCCGTGAGGTAACCACCAGTCGTGTGGAGCTGTCCCTTCGGTTTTCCGGTGGTGCCGGAGGTATAAAGAATATAAAGCGGGTGCTCGCTGTCCAACGATTCAGGAGGACAGTATTGCTCACGAATACCAGCCAGCACCTCGTGCCACCAGAGGTCGCGCCCCGCTTGCATGGTCACCTGGTGGCTCTCAGCGATCCGTCGCACGACGAGGACCTTCTCCACACTGGGGCACCGATCGAGCGCTCGGTCTGCCATCTCCTTGAGCGGGACAACACGTCCCCGCCGGTAGCCCCCGTCAGCCGTGATCAGCAGCTTGGCCTGGCAGTCATTGATCCGGTCCGCCAGTGCGTCCGCGCTGAAACCACCGAACACAACCGAATGCGGTGCACCGATGCGGGCACAGGCCAGCATAGCGATCGGCAGCTCGGGTATCATCGGCAAGTAGATGGCGACTCGGTCCCCCTTTTGAATCCCCAGTTGCTTGAGCGCCAGAGCGACACGATTCACCTCGCGATACAGATCCTGGTAGGTCAATACCCGTTCGTCGCCTGGCTCACCTTCCCAAATGATCGCTGCCTTGGTACGCCGCCCTGCCTTGAGGTGTCGATCGACACAATTGACGGACGCGTTCAGCTTGCCGCCGACGAACCACTTGACCCAGGGGGGATTCCACTCCATGACCGTTTGCCACGGCTGATCCCACTCGAGCTCTCGAGCGATCGACGCCCAGAAGCCTTCCGGGTCCTGACGCGCCCGTTCGTAAACGCTCGGATCGTTGATGTTCGCCTGCGCCGCGAACTCCGGGGGAGGCGGGAATCGCCGGGTCTCGACGAGCAACCCCTCGATCGTGCCGACTGCGCCCGTTCCGATTTCGTCCGGCATCAGCGCCTCCTTTCCACGACCGTACTTGTCGACACATGACGGAGCTGATCGGGTTATTTTCCAGTTTAATCGGATGAGGTCAACGTGGCAACTCTCTGCCCGGCTACCGCGTTGTGCGGTCGAGTCCCTGCTCCAAAGCAGCGCGACTCCAGACGACGGGACCGGGTCCGAAGGATCGACCGCGACCGGAGCCGAATGTTCGGAATGGCTGCCCGCAGGCACGATCCTTTCATCCTTCTCTCCATGCTCTCCATGAAAGAGGAAGTGGGCGGTTTGCGCGCATGTGCTCGCAGCGAGTGACGATCGAGCCTCGCGAAGGTCTCGGAGCTGAGCTTCCCGATTCGCAGACCCAAAAGCAGCGCTCTGACGTGCCCTCCTTTCCTCGAACCGTGCGCTTGCCACCGACGGTTCCACATCGCATACTCGTTGCAACACGACATACGGCTTATGACGAACCCGAATCGTGACAGCAATCACGATCCACGGTAGAATGGTCGTCGAGAGTCGCCTGACGAGGCGGCGCATTGGAGCGAGGTGCTGCGGGGAAGGGGCGGAACGAGTGAAGTCGAGAGTTGTAGGACCTGGTACGCGGTCGATACTCGTAATGCTCCTGTTGACGCTCATCACCGTAGTCGCCAGCGGCTGTGGCGTCATCGGTGGCAAGATCGCTTCCACATCGGATCCAGCAGGTGACCAAGCGCGGCTGATCTGGGATCTCTTCATCACGCCCGTCTGGTGGTTGGTCATCGTCGTCTTCGTCCTCGTCACGGCTTGGATTCTCATCAACATCGTCCGTTTCCGACGTCAGCCTGGCCACACGCGTATTCCACCGCAAGTGCACGGCAATCAACGCCTCGAGATCGCCTGGACACTCATCCCGGCGATCATTCTGGCCCTGATCGCTGTGCCCTCTACCCGGCTGATCTTCGAACTGAATCGTGACCCTGGTCCTGGCAGCAACGCGCTCCGTGCCCAGGTGATCGGCCACCAATGGTGGTGGGAGTTCCGCTACCCCGAGTACGGCATCGTGACCGCTGGCGACCTCCATCTGGTCGTCAATCGGCCTGTCGTGCTGACCATCACGTCGCACGATGTCATTCATTCCTTCTGGCCGCCTCGCCTCGCCGGGAAGGTCGACGCAGTACCTGGTCGAGCGAACACGATGGTGTTCACGCCACAAGAGACCGGGGTGTTCTACGGTCAATGTGCCGAACTTTGCGGTGCGCAACATGCACACATGCAATTCCGCGTCGTCGTCCAGACGCAGGAGGAGTTCGACGCATGGATCGCCAAGCACCGTCAACCGCTTCCCGAACCTGCAGCCGGTAGTCTGGCCGCCACGGGCAAGCAGTTGTTCGAGGGGAAGGCTGGATGCGCCGGTTGTCACCAGGTCGCCCCGACCTATGATCCGGCGACGCCGATCAACAAGACGCTCGCGGTTGGCCCCAATCTCGCCTTTGTTGGGGAACGTCAGGTCCTCGCCGCCTTCACCAGCAATACACCGGACGAGCTACATCGCTGGATCGCGCAAACGTGCGAGGTCAAGCCCTATTCGACCATGTGTGAGAAGTGGTGGCGTATTCGGGCTCAGCAGAATACGCTCCTGACCAACGACGAGGTCGATGCCATCGTGGAATATCTTCTTTCGCTCAAATGAACTCGTTCGAAGCCTGGCAACGGGAGGTGGCTATGAGCGGCAGGCGTCGAGCGGTGTCTGGACGAAACCCGAGGACAACCCGAACGCAGGCAGAGCAGAACCATTCGTGGGAGGGCACCGATGGCTGAAGCGGCGATCAGACTCGAGCAGGCAGGATACCGGCGCTCCGCGCTGGTCGAGTGGTTGACCACCGTCGACCACAAGAAGATCGGCATTCTGTACTACTGGACATCGATCATCTACCTTCTTCTCGCTGGCTTTCTGGCTCTCCTGATGCGTATCCAGCTAGCCCAACCGAACATGAACTTTCTTGGGCCGAAAACCTACAATGAAGTCATGACCATGCACGGGACGATGATGATTTTCGCGGTCGCGATGCCTTTGAACGCTGCCTTCTTCAATATCGCCGTGCCGCTCATGATCGGTGCTCGCGATGTGGCCTTCCCGCGCCTGAATGCTTTCTCCTACTGGTCATTCCTCTTCGGCTCGCTCTTGATGTGGTCCAGCTTCCTCTTCGGTCACGCCCCTGATGCCGGTTGGTTCGGTTACGCGAACCTCTCGAGCAGCCGACTGTACTCGGCCGGACCCGGCCTCGATTTCTGGGATCTCGGACTTCAAGTGCTCGGTATCAGCTCGATCGCTGGTGCGCTCAATTTCTTCGTCACCATCGTCAACATGCGGGCCCCTGGTATGTCGCTCATGCGCATGCCGGTCTACGTCTGGATGGTTCTCATCACAGCGATTCTGATTCTTCTTGCCTTCCCGTCGCTGACCGTCGGCCTCTTCATGATCATGTTCGACCGCTACTTCAGTACCAATTTCTTCAACCCCGTCCACGGTGGTGATCCCGTCATTTGGCAGCACTTGTTCTGGATTTTCGGTCATCCCGAGGTGTACATCCTGGTTCTGCCGCCGATGGGCATCATCTCCGAGATTTTGCCGACGTTCTCCCGTAAGCCGCTCTTCGGTGCACCCTTCGTGATCTTCGCTGGTATGGCGATCGCGTTCTTGAGTTTCTTCGTCTGGGCCCATCATATGTTCACCGTCGGCCTCGGCCCGGTACCCAATGCGCTGTTCTCCGCCTCGACCATGCTGATCGGGATCCCGACCGGGGTGAAGGTCTTCAACTGGCTCGCCACCATGTGGGGCGGCTCGATCGATTTCAAGACACCGATGAAGTTCGCGACCGCCGCCGTTTGGCTCCTCATGGTCGGTGGGGTCACCGGCGTGATGCACGCGACCGTTCCCCTCGACTACCAGCAGCAAGATTCGTACTTCATCGTTGCTCACTTCCACTACATCATCTTCGGCGTGATCGTGAACGCCCTGTTGGCCGGAACGTACTACTGGTTCCCCAAGATGTACGGGCGCTTGCTCGATGAGCGGCTCGGCACGCTGCACTTCTGGTTGACCTTCATCGGCATGAATCTGACGTTCTTCCCCATGCACTTCGTTGGCCTGGATGGTATGCCGCGCCGGTACTTCACCTATTCGGCCGAGACCGGCTGGGGTACCTGGAACCTGGTGATCACCATCGGCGCCTTCATCCTCGGACTGGCTCAAGTCGTGCTACTCGTTAACGTCTACAAGACCTTGCGTCAACCCGCCGCAGCCCCGGCCGACCCCTGGGACGGCCGCACGCTCGAGTGGACGATTCCTTCCCCACCTCCGGCGTACAACTTCGCGGTCATTCCCACCGTCCGAGGACGTGATGCCTACTGGATCGAAAAGTATGGCGACGGACATCACACGCCAGCCGTGAGCGATGTGACGCAACGACGTGAGACTCGGCTCGAACAACGTGACAATCCGGGTCACGGGCTCCCCGCTGGCGTGCATCTGCCCAAGCCGTCATGGTGGCCGATGATCGTGTCGGCTGGACTGACCGCGATGGCCGCTGGCATGATCATGCACGGCACGGAGACACTCGGGCCGCTTGGATTCCCGATCGTCGGACTCGGCACGCTCATCGTCTTCTTCGGTCTGCTCGGCTGGCACTTCGAGCCAGCGATCGAACACGAGGAGGCACACGTCTCGTGAGGAGGGCGTCCTGGGGCGGGTGAAAACCCGCCCCAGAGACTCGGTTCGTGCAGGTTGTTGGAGAGAAGGGATCGCGAGGTGGGTCACTCGGTCACGGCGCAGGCGCACCCGGCTGGTGAGCACACGACGACCGGTATCTCGCATAACCGGTTGCTGATGTGGACGTTCCTGGCCAGCGACTGCATGTTCTTCGTGTCACTGATTTGGGTTTATTTTGCCTATCGTGGTCGCTATTTCGAGCCTCCCTATCCGCGCGATGTTCTCGACATACCCTATACCTCCGTCTCGGCAGCCGTCCTTCTCCTCTCCAGTTTCGCGATCGTCATGTCGCTCACCGCGCTCGAGCGGGGCGATATGCGCGGATTTCGCGGTTGGCTCCTCGGGACGATCTTGCTCGGTGCTCTCTTCCTCGGCGGCCAGTACTACGAATTCACGACTTTCTATCACGAAGGACTCACGCTCACGTCGAACCTGTTCGGAACGACCTTCTTTGTGCTGACTGGTTTCCACGGTACACACGTGTTCATCGGTATCGTCTGGCTCCTCGTCCAGTGGCTGCTGTCGTTGTTCGGCAAGCTCACGACCGCTCACGTCGAACGCTTCTTCGTCACGACGCTCTACTGGCACTTCGTGGATATCGTCTGGATCGTCATTTTCATGCTGGTCTATCTCATGCCATACTGAAGTCGGCTCTGAGCAAGACGTCGGGGATCGTCGAAACCGTGAGGAGGGAAGCAGATGGCTGAACCACCGGTCACCCATGCGCAACCCGGACCAGCGACCTGGGTACGCGTCCTCGTGCTCCTGACGATCGCCACAGTGCTCGAGGTCCTGACTTATGCCTTCGAGTCGACGCTCGGTGTCTTGACTGCACCGATCTTGATTTTCTTTGCCATCGTCAAATTCGTGCTGGTCGTCGCCTACTACATGCACCTCAAGTACGACGCACGACTTCTGACCGGCATTTTTGCCTGGGGGATGTTGATCGCGATCAGCATCTTCACGGCCATGGCTGCAATCTACCATATCTATGGCCAACCTCTTTTGACGCCATAGCGTTCTTGTCCACAAAGGATGACTTGCCAGGCTCCGGCCATGATGGCACCATCTGGCCGGAGTATCGTGTGCGGTCGTTCATCGGCGCGACACTTCGTGGTGACGAAGAGCTGGTGTTCCGACCGAACGAGGGAGGGGTAACAGGACCATGGAAAACACGGCGTTGTACCTGGCGTTGGCCGCAGCAGTCCTCGCGCTCCTCTATGGGGCCATCCTTATCCGTTGGGTCTTAGCCCAACCGCGTGGTGATGAACGCATGCAGGCGATCGCCCAGGCCATCCAGGAAGGTGCCGAGGCGTACATGCGCCGGCAATACACCCTCGTGGCTATCGTCGCGGTGATCGTTGCCCTCATTCTCGGCTTCGCTGTCGACTGGACAACCGCCGTCGGTTTCCTCGTCGGCGCGATCGCATCGGGACTCGCTGGTTTCATCGGCATGTCGATCGCCGTGCGAGCGAACGTGCGTACGGCGGAAGCTGCCAAACGTGGGCTCGAGCGAGCCCTAGCGGTCGCCTTTCGGGGCGGCGCTGTGACCGGCCTCCTCGTCGCCGGTCTCGGTCTACTGAGTGTGACGCTGTTCTATCTCATCACGCGGAACGTGACTGCGCTGGTCGGTCTCGGCTTCGGTGGAAGCCTCATTTCTGTCTTCGCACGTATCGGTGGCGGTATCTACACGAAGGCAGCAGATGTCGGTGCCGACCTCGTCGGCAAAGTGGAAGCTGGTATTCCGGAAGACGACCCGCGCAATCCTGCCGTCATCGCCGACAACGTCGGGGACAACGTCGGTGACTGCGCCGGTATGGCAGCCGACCTCTTCGAGACGTACGCCGTGACCGCTATCGCAGCGATGCTCCTCGGCCACCTTGTTTTCGGTACCGAAGTGGCGGTGGTCTACCCACTCGCGCTCGGTGCTGTATCCATCCTCACTTCCATCATCGGCACCTTTTTCGTACGCCTCGATGCGAGTCGCTCGATCATGCGTGCCCTCTATAAGGGGGTCATCGCGGCCATGCTTCTGGCCGCTATCCTCTTCTTACCGGTCACGAGCTGGCTGATGGGAGACAACCCCGTCATTACCAGCGGGCCCGTCTCCCTCTTCGGCTTCTCGTTCGAGCTCTCCGCGGCGGCCAAGCTCTGGCTCAGTGCGCTGGTCGGTCTGGTGGTGACCATCGGCATGGTCGTTTTCACAGAATTCTTCACTTCGGAAAAGTACAGCCCGGTCAAGCGGATCGCCGCTGCCTCGGAAACCGGACATGCGACCAACATCATCAGTGGCCTGGCTGTCTCGATGCAAGCCACTTTTCCACCCATCGTCCTCATCGCTTTGGCGATTTATGTCGCTTACAATTTGACGCATTCTGCGTCGTCACCGTACAGCGGTCTCTACGGGCTGGCGGTTGCCGCTATGGCCATGCTCTCCATGACCGGCATGATCGTCGCCGTCGATTCCTTCGGGCCCATTACCGATAACGCCGGAGGTATTGCCGAAATGGCCGAACTTCCAGATGAAGTCCGGTCGGTCACCGACCCTCTCGACGCCGTAGGCAATACCACCAAGGCAGTCACCAAGGCGTACGCGATCGGTTCGGCTGGTCTTGCGGCTCTCGTCCTCTTTGCCTCGTACTATTTGGAGCTCTCGGAGCAGCTCGTCTTCGAGTTGTCCAATCCGCGCGTCGTGATCGGCATATTCATCGGCGCTGCACTTCCCTACTTCTTCGCGAGCTTCCTCATGGAAGCAGTGGGGAAAGCCGGCAGTGCAGTCGTGCAAGAAGTACGACGGCAGTTCCGGGAGATCCCTGGCTTGCTGGAAGGGAAAGCCCGTCCGGAATACGGTCGTGCCGTCGATATCGTGACCCGCGAAGCACTGCGCCAGATGCTGGTCCCAGTCCTCATCACGATCCTCGCCCCCATCATCGTGGCCGTTCTTCTGGGCAAGGAGGCACTCGGCGGATTGCTCATCGGCTCCATCGTGACCGGACTCTTCGTCGCCATCTCCATGACGACCGGGGGCGCTGCCTGGGACAACGCCAAGAAGTTCATCGAATCCGGTGCGCACGGCGGAAAGGGCAGCTTCGCACATCAGGCGGCTGTAACCGGCGACACAGTCGGTGATCCGTACAAAGACACCGCCGGCCCCGCCATCAACCCAATGATCAAGGTCGTCAATATCGTCGCACTCTTGATCGTGAAGGCGCTCGGCTGGGGTTGATGATCGTCACTGTAGCAGAACCTCGCGCGATCGCCCGGGCAGGAAGCTCCGGGCGATCGCGCTTGTGTCACCAGCGTTCGACGAGCAGTGGTCGCTCGGCCAGGGCACGCTCGATTTCCCACTTCTCCGGTAGCGAGGGCTGCGCCCCGAACCGTTGGACAGCGAGCGAGCCTGCCCACACCGCTCGCTGGAGGATCGACGGCCACTCGAGACCTTCGATGAGTCCAACAGCCACTGCAGCGACGAACGCGTCACCAGCGGCAGTCGTATCCACGACCGCCACGGAAGGCGCGGCACAACGCCAGCGCGTCCCCTGCGCGACACAGATCGCCCCCTGCACACCGAGTGTGACGAACACCGTTGAAACGCGGGAAGCGAGGGTCTCAGCGACACGATCCAGTGGGTCCGAAGTTGCCAGCCCAGCCACTTGATAAGCCTCGAGCCGATTCACCACCAGCACGTCACAGTTCGCGAGCAGATGCTCAGCCTCCTTCGTCCACGGTGTGGCGTTGAGGAGACACCAGGCGCCAGCTCCTCGCCCACACTCCAAAGCTGCGCCCACCGCCTCGAGCGGGATTTCCAATTGCACACAGACGACATCCCCACGCCCGATTCGCAGAACCTCGAACTGCCCGTGCACCCAGCCAGCATCCAACGCACCGTTGGACCCAGGAGCGATGACGATCCGGTTTTCTCCGTGAACGTCGATCTCGATGAGCGCCAGACCACCCAATCCCGGGACGCGTCGCACCGCGCCGACATCGACTCGGTCGGCTACCAGTTCCGCCCACCTTGCTTCGCTGAACGGATCGTCGCCGAGTGCAGCAACCAACGCAACCGGCACTCCCCAGCGGGCAACTCCGACCGCCTGGTTCGCTCCCTTGCCACCGCCGACGATCCGAGCGTCGCGGGCAGCGATGGTTTCACCAGCCACAGCGAACCGCGGAACGCTCACCACTACGTCAGTATTGACGCTCCCAACGACCACGCATCGTCCAGGCATCGCTCTCGTCCATCCCCAGCGGTTTCTGCCACCGAACGATCGCACGGAGCAGGCGAGGCCGGATCGATTCACGCCAACCGCGGGCAGCAATACGCACCTCTTGCTCGCTTGCCGACCGCTGGCCGTACTGCTCGCGCGTGTAGAGGAAGGCGATCATCTCAGCAGCTCGTCGCGTACCAGGGAAGCGGCGGCCGATTTCCCAGGCGTACTCGAGCGGCGTCATGGACTCGCGCAGCGGCACACCAGCTACCCGGCCTAAGCGGCAAAGTCGGAGATAGAGCCGTCCGGCTGGCGAAAGGCGCCAGCTTCCCCAAAACCACCAAAGCGTCACGGCGAGTACCAGCATTCCCAGCACAGCCAGACTCACTCCCACGACGATGCGACTCGCCGACGCCCGTGACTGGTTCGTTGCAGCCGCGGTGCCAACCGCACCAGCTCCCTCCGGTCGATCGAGTTCCGACAAGCGAAGTCCGAACCGCTCATCGGTAGGGAGATTAGCGCCCAAAATCGGGTCCATCGGAAGCCAGTCAGCTTGCTCCGCAACGGATCCGCGCAACAGAGGCGGACGGGACGCAGTCGGCTCGAAGGGAATCCAACCGTATCCGGGGAAAAAGACCTCGACCCAGGCGTGCGCATTGCGATCACGATAGACGATCCCACCCATCTCGCCGTTCGACTCACCCGGGTAATAACCGACCGCGATACGCGCCGGAATCCCCACAGCACGGAGTAGGACGGCCATCGCCGAAGCATAAAAGGTGCAATACCCTTCCGGCCGCACGAAGAGCACGGTATCGACCGCGTCGATGCCACTCGGGGTCGGCGCAGCCTCGTTGTAGGCGATCCGTTGGCGGACGAACGCCTCGATCGTCGCGGCGACATCGTAGGCGTTCGACTTTCCTGCGGCCAGCGCGAGCGCGAGTTGGCGAGTGCGTTCCGTCACCGATTCGGGGAGCTGCGTGTACCGCCGGTAAAGATCACGGGGGTAGACTCCATATACAGTCGCCTCGAGGTTTCCTGAATCGACGGTATCCCCGTTACCCCGACCAGCAGCCCGAAGTTGCTCCGGCGTCGCCCGACTGACCGTCGTGACAAGATCGTAGCTCAGGCCGCGACTGACTCCTTCAGTGGGGAACAACGCTTCCAGATCGGCATAATCCGGAAGCCGTCCCCGATACGCTACCCGCACGATCCGAAACGAGTTGTCCGCACCTGCTTCCCACCAGAGCGTAACCTCGATACCGCGGACCGCTAACTGATTCATCAAGGTATCGAGCTCAGGAAGCACCGGTGATCCCCTCATGAACGACCAATACCATGCGCGATCCGCATACGGGTCAGGCGTCGGAGTCGCCGACGCTTCCTCGGCCGGCGGACGGAAGACGGTAGCACGCAACAGCTGGGCGAGTGGACGCAACTCGCGAGGAATCTGCTCCTCCGGCGTTGACTCCAGTTCGATTGTCCGCCAATCGTTTCCGTTCGTCCAACCATAGAGTGCACGGACAGGAACACTGACCGAGACCGGCGTACCCGTGATGGGCAGCGCTGCCCCTCGCGCCTGCAGAACCTCGACGTGATACGCCAGCGTTTGCCTTTCGAGAGCGATCGACCGATCCTGTGGCATTTCTTCCCCGCTCGCGAACTCGAGAAGCGGAGCGGGTTGGGAGACCGACTGATCGGTCGGTGAACTCGACAGTGTGCTTGTTTCTGGATCGAGCTCGGGTACAGCACTGGATCGCCAGCCTCGGCCAGTGTAGAGGTCATAGGTTCGGACCGTGAGGTACGGCGCCTCCAAACCACTGACGAGCAACACCGGCTCATCGCTCAGGCGCAGTGGACCACCGATCTCGAAGCGATCACCGAAACTGGCGAAACCACCCACTCCACCCCGTGTTCCTCCTGGGCCACGTACTGAAGGGAACCACTCGGCGAGCGTATCGCGCACCTCGTTCCACGGTCGGCTGGTTGGCTGCAAAAGGGCCGATACCCGAGGGGAGTGCGTGCTCAGGGGAACGATCCATCCGACCAACAAAAGCGCGACGGACAACCAGCTGAGAACCCACAGTGCCTGCCACGCGATCCCGCTCGCGTGCGGGAACCCGCGTGCCCGCCATCGCCAGAGTCGTTGCATGAACGTCACGCGACCAACGATGAGAAGATCGAGCACGATCATGATCGCCACGAACAGCGGTGAAACCTCTCGGGAATAGCCCGCATTGATGAGAATCACGATACTCGGTAGGAGAACGCTCACCCATGCGTGGTCATGCCGCACGAGGAGCCACGACGACAAATACCCGACCAGAAAATGTGTGACGGCGATGAGGAGCAAGAACAGGTAATAATCGTCTCTCGGCTGCCCATCCTGTACCGCCGCGAACCAACGTTCCCAGCGCAACCAGAGAAAAGCGAGCTTGTCCCGCCACCCGCCGAGTTCATCGCTGAGTAAGTCTTGGAGAATCCAGAGCACGCTCAGCGTACCGAACAAGCTCGCTACCGGATGTGCAGCCCAGTCAGGTAATCCGAGCGGCCGTGCTAGCAGATAGGCAAGGACCGATCCGATCATGATGGCCCGCACCGCCACGATGAGGCCATCTGACCACTCGGCACGGTACGTCGAATATCCTGCCAGTAGATCGAGCACGACGAGCAAGCCGAAAGGGAACCATCCGACACGCGGCGTCAGTCGGTTCCACCACCATGTCATCGCTCCAAGCTCCCTATCTGGAGATCGCGATCGTCCCGATGGGTAGTGCGAGTAGTCGCCGCAAGTCGTCTCCGTACTTCACGAGGACGAAAGGAATCCCGAGAGCGGTCAACTCGCTCACCACTAAAAGGGAACTGGCCTCGCTGCCGAAGGTGCTCGGCTCGATCACGATAGCCAGACTCCTCACCGAGCGTGTCGTCAACTCAGCCAGCGCCTTCACCCATGCTTCATCCGTCGATGGAGTCACCACGATCACGACCGCCTCGCGCCCGAAGCGGGTCTGCTCGGTGAGCAAAGTCTCCTGAACGGGCGCGCGTCCATCCGATCGGAAGAGGGCGAGCATCTCTAAGACCTTGACCAGATGACGCGCGCCGCGATCAGCTGGTAGGACGACCCGGCTCCCGCCCGATGCGACGACGCCGACTGCCCGATTGAGGTCGAGGAAATAACGCGCAAGCGACGCAGTGATAGTGACCGCATACTCCTCTGTCGAGTCGAGAATCGCTCCAACAACGCGCTGGCCTGTATCGCCCGCACCGGCTACGCCATGAGCGACGACGTGGTGCCGTGCATCCCCATCCAGCACCAGCCAGACGTCAGCGCTCGGATCGAGCTCGAATTCCTTGACCATCAGCTGCCCGGTGCGCGCTGTCGCACTCCAGGCGATCCGATTGAAACTGTCACCCGGCTGGTATTGGCGTACCCCGGCAACATTCGGTGTGACGAACGGCGTACGCTTCTGCAATGCACTTCCACCAGGGAGCTCACCAGCCGGAAGTCTCACCGTCGTGAGATCGACCAGCGCCGGATAGACGATGAGTTCGCGCGTTTCAGGCACCAGGAGTTGCCGCTCGAACAACCCGAATGGATCGCTCGCCCGGAGAACCAAAGGACCGAGTCGAAATCGCCCCCGGCGGGTACACCAGGTCTTGGCTCGCCAGCCGACTGTTGCGCCTGGTCCCAGACTCACCACCCGACTCAAGCGATGGCCCGGTAACGTCGAGTGATCGATCACCTCGATCCAGAGCTTAGCGAGACGACTTCGATTCTCCAGTTCCACCTGTTCGATCAGAAGATCACCGACGTGCGCTCGATCGGTCAACGTTCGTCGGGTGATCACCAGGCCGCTCAGCGCAAAGCGGCTCCAGAAGAATGCCACCACCAAGAGTCCCCCGAGGACGAAAAACAGTTTGTCGAAGATCGTCCATCGGTTCAGTTGGGAGAGGAGCAGGATAACACCGGCGAGAAGCGCAACGCGGATCCACGCCATTACGAACCACCGAATGGCAGCCGCCGACGGGCCGTCTGCTCCGAAGTCCCCGAACTGGCCGGTCGCGCACCTGGTACTGGAACAGCCATGACGATCTCGCGCACGATGGTGCGGGCATCGACATTCCGCATTCGTGCAGCGGGATTCACGATGATCCGGTGTGCGAGCGTCGGCTCAGCGAGCTCTTTGATGTCGTCCGGAATGACGAAATCTCTCCCGTGCATCGCTGCCCAGGCACGGGCTGCATTGTAGAGTGCCAGCGACCCGCGTGGCCCAGCACCGAGATACACGTCGTCGTGTCGCCGCGTCGCTTCCACCAGTGAGACGATGTACTCTTTCAACACGTCGTCGACGTAGACATGGCGCACCTGTTCCTGCGCCGCTCGCAGTTCCTCCAACGTTGCTACTTGTCCCAGGTGCTCCAGCGGGTGCTCGAAATGCTGGCGACTGAGCATCTCGATCTCCCCGCGTCGGCTGGGATAACCGAGCGACAAGCGGATCAGAAAACGATCCAGCTGCGCCTCAGGGAGCGGAAACGTTCCCTCGTATTCGATCGGATTCTCGGTCGCGAGCACGACGAACGGTTCCGGAAGCGGGTGCGTCACACCATCGACTGTTACTTGACCCTCTTCCATCGCCTCGAGCAACGCTGACTGCGTTTTCGGGGTCGCCCGGTTGATCTCGTCCGCTAATACGATATGGGCGACCACCGGTCCTGGTCGAAACTCGAACCGACCCGTCAACTGGTTGAAGACGTTGACGCCGGTGATGTCGGAAGGGAGCAGATCAGGAGTGAACTGAATCCGCTTGAACGTCGAACCGATGCTGCGCGCGATCGCCTTGGCGAGAACCGTCTTCCCAACTCCCGGCACATCTTCGATCAACACGTGGCCGCGGCACAGCAGGGCGACCAAGACCAGACGGACCTCGCGACTCTTCCCGACGAGAACTCGCTCGACATTGTCTGCGATACGTTCCGTCAAAACTTGTACTTCGGTCATCGCTCTTTCCGTCCCCGTCACGCGTCTTTGGTCACCCTCTCGATCACCATTTGCTCGGACCGATCAGCGATCTTTCCATCCGACCCACAGGAGCATGCGAATTATAGCAAGCGGCCGCCGCCGAGCTCTGATCCTGCTCTTCACCGAGCCTACTCTTCCGGCCTGAGAAAATCCTGAGACGACGCCTTGGTCTCGTCTATAATCCCCGCGACGAGGAGAGGGTGCCATGCCGGAGCGCTCACGTCGACCACGCCTGGTACTCGTTGATGGACATGGGCTCGCCTATCGCGCGTATCACGCGTTGCCCCCGACTCTGGCGACCAGTGCCGGCGAACCGACACATGTGGTGTTCGGATTCGCCAGCATGTTATTGGAAGTGCTGAACGATTTCGAACCCGATTACGTCATCGTCTGTTTCGATACGGGACGGAGCTTTCGACAACAACTCTACGAGGAATACAAGGCTCACCGCCCTGAAACACCGGATGACCTCAAGCACCAGCTCGAGCGAATCCGCCAACTACTCGATGCGTTGGGAATCCCGATCGTCACGCGCGAGGGCTACGAAGCTGATGACCTCATCGGGACACTCGCTGCTCGCGCCACTGCCAACGGGCTCGAAGTTCTGATCGTCACCGGTGATACCGATTTGCTCCAGCTCGTCGATGAAGGTGTCCGTGTCATCCTTCCCGGTCGCCAACGCTTCGGCGATTACCGCGTTTATGACCGTCAAGCAGTCATCGAGCGGTACGGCTTTCCACCCGAACGGTTGCCCGAATACAAGGCACTGGTCGGTGATCCGTCCGACAACATTCCTGGAGTCCCGGGAATCGGCGAGAAGACAGCGACACGACTCATCCAGCGATTCTCCTCCCTCGAGGAGATGCTCGACCGCATCGACGAAGTCGAACCGCCGCGACTGCGCGAGGCGCTTCGGGCGGCCCGCGAAACCGTTCTCGCAAGTCGCCGCCTCGCCACCATCGTTCGCGATGCAGACATCACCCTCGACCTCGAACAGGCTCGCTTCGGCGATTTCGACCGGGAACGGGTCCTCCAGCTGTTTCGCGAACTCGAGTTCCGCAGCCTGGTTCCTCGACTTCCGCAACCGCGCCAGCCGGTGCGGAAGACGGCGGCACCAGCGAGTCAGCGACGCGCCGTCCTGACCGATGCCGATTTGAGCGACCTTGTCCGGGATTTAGAAACCTGTCAGGCCTTTGCGCTCGATGTAGAGACGACAGCTTTGCATCCCATGTACGCCGACCTCGTGGGCATCGCGTTGGCGACAGCTCCCGACCAGAGCTATTACGTGCCGCTCGGACACACGACGGGTGATACCCAACTCGATATCGAACAGGTGTTGCAACGACTGGCGCCCTTCCTGCGCCATCCAGAGAAGCAACGTTATGCGCACCACGGCAAATACGATGCCCTGGTCTTGGAACGTGCCGGTTTTCCCCGACCACACATCGACTTCGATACGATGATCGCCGCCTACCTACTGGGCGAAAATGCTGTCGGCCTCAAAGAATTGGCATTCACGAAGCTCGGGTGGGAGATGGAGGAAATCACCGAGCTAATTGGACGGGGCAAGAAGCAACTCACGATGGATCGCGCCGAGATCGCACGGGTCACGCAATACGCCTGTGCCGACGTCGAGGCGACATACCGGTTAGTCGAGGTACTTCGTCCACAACTCGAAGCCCACAATCAACTCCGGCTGTTCACCGAAATCGAACTTCCTCTCATCGATGTACTGATCGACATGGAAAAGGCGGGAATCGCGATCGATGTGCCGTACCTCGAACAGCTCTCCATCATGCTGGACGGTCAGCTGCATGCGCTCGAGCGACGCATCTACGAACTGGCTGGGCATCCCTTCAACATCAACTCGCCACAACAGTTGAGCACCCTGCTCTTCGACGAACTCGGCCTGCCTCGCGGCAAACGAACCAAGACTGGGTATTCAGTTTCTCAAGAAGTGCTCGAGACTCTCCGCGATACCCACCCCATCGTCGAGGCGATTTTGGAATACCGGCAACTCCTCAAATTGAAGTCGACGTACGTCGATGCCTTACCGCGGCAAGTCCATCCCCAAACCGGACGCGTCCACACGATTTTCCATCAAACTGTCGCGGCCACCGGCCGCTTGAGCTCCTCCGACCCGAACCTTCAGAACATCCCTGCTCGCGGCGAGCTGGGACTCGCCGTCCGCCGCGCCTTCATCGCTGACAATCGCCCAGGTTATCGAATCGCCGATGAACCGATCCTGCTTCTTTCAGTTGACTACTCGCAGATCGAGCTTCGCCTGATGGCTCACTTCAGTCAGGATCCCGCACTCCTGCGTGCCTTCGCTGAAGGCAAGGACATTCACGCGGCTACCGCGTCTGAAGTGTTCGGGGTCCCACTCGACGCGGTCACGCCAGAGATGCGTCGCATCGCGAAAGTCGTCAATTTCGGCATCATGTATGGGATGCAAGCGTACGGCCTCGCTCGCGACACCGGTATGAGCCGTCAAGACGCACAGCGCTTCATCGAAGCGTATTTTCAGCGCTTCCCCGGCGTCGCCCGTTATCTCGAAGAAACGAGACGCCGTGCGGCCGAACTCGGTTACGTCGAAACGCTCTTCGGCCGGCGGCGATACTTGCCCGAAATCACCTCCTCCAACCCGGCACGACGGCAGGCGGCCGAACGGATGGCGGTCAATATGCCGCTGCAAGGCACCGCAGCCGATATCATGAAGTTGGCCATGATCGCTGTCCACCGAGCGCTGGCCGAACGCGGCTTGCGCAGCCGCATGCTGCTCCAGGTTCATGACGAACTCGTCCTGGAGGTACCGGAGTCGGAACTTGCGACGACAACGGAACTCGTCACGACACGCATGAGTCGCGTCGTCGAACTCAGCGTGCCACTCGAAGTCGATGCCAAAGCGGGGCCCAATTGGGCTGACCTTGAGCCGGTTCGAGTGAAACTCTCCCACTAGACCTTGCTCAAGGATGCGGGGACGATTACAATTTTCCGGGCGGGACGCGATCGACTCTTGCCACGCAGGAGGGGTGGTCGATGCCGATCTACGAATACGAATGCACGACCTGTGGCCATCGCTTCGAGGTCAAGCAGCGCTTCTCTGACGAACCAGTCGCCAGTTGCCCGAGTTGCGGCAACGCTGTCCGTCGTTTGCTCTATCCCGCCGGGATCATCTTCAAGGGATCCGGCTTTTACATCACGGACTACAAGCGTTCCGGAAGCTCTAACGGGAAGAGCGAAAGCAGCTCGGAGACCGTCTCGTCCAGCTCCAAGGATGACTGACTTTCTCATCAGAGCGGCGAGCGGGCGACCGATCCTGGTCGCCCGCTTCTTTTCTGATCTGATCCGTGCAGGCTTCAGGTATGCTCTGGTGGGACGCGACGGTGACGCGAGGAGAACGAACCGATGACGTTGCGCGTGACGAACACGCTGACCCGAGAGAAGGAACAGTTCGAAACATTGGAGCCTGGGCACGTGCGCATGTATGTGTGCGGGCCGACCGTCTATAGCGATGCCCATATCGGTCATGCCATGTCAGCGATCGTCTTCGATATGATTCGCCGGTATCTCGAGTACAGCGGCTATCGTGTCACCTTCGCGATGAACTTCACCGACATCGACGACAAGATCATTCAGCGCGCCGCCACGCTCGGCCTGCCCCCTCATGAACTGGCTGAGCAACTCATCGATGCCTGGCTCGATGAGACAGCCGCGCTCAACATCAAACCGGCGACGATCTACCCCCGTGCCACTCAGGAGATACCGACCATCATCGAGATGGTCAAGGGTCTTCTCGTCAAAGGACATGCCTACACGATCGACGGAGATGTCTACTTCCGCGTTCTTTCGTTCCCGGAATACGGGAAACTCTCACACCGCACGCTGGAGGAGATGCTAGCCGGCGCCCGTGTCGAAATCGACCCCCGCAAGGAGCATCCCATGGACTTCGCTCTCTGGAAGGCTGCCAAACCGGGCGAGCCAGCTTGGGACAGTCCATGGGGCCCCGGACGCCCCGGATGGCATATCGAATGCAGCGCTATGATCTATCGGCATCTCGGTGAACAGATCGACATTCATGGCGGGGGAGCGGATCTCATTTTTCCCCACCACGAGAACGAAATCGCTCAATCCGAGGCTTTTACCGGAAAGAAGCCGTTCGTCCGTTACTGGCTACACAATGGACTCCTCCAGCTCGGTGGCGAAAAGATGAGCAAATCGATCGGCAACTTGATCACCATTCGCGAACTCCTGGCGCGGAACGGTGCTGGCCCCTTCCGCTTGCTGGTGCTCAGCTCGCACTATCGTAGTCCCCTCACCTTCACCGAGGAAGCGTTCGAGGCAGCAACCCGAGGCTTCGATCGACTGCGCCTCGCTGTGCAGGGCGTCGAACCGGCTGAGTTACCGAACCGCCCGGAGCACGAACTCGCCAAGCTCGCCGATGCGACGCGACTCGCCTTCCGTCAAGCAATGGACGACGACTTCGACACCCCTGTCGCGCTCGCCCGCCTTTTCGAGTTAGCCCGTGCCATCAATCGAGCACGAGCCTCTGGCGAGCGATTGGAGGCGATCCGCTACGCTCAGTTCACCTTACTCGAACTCGCGACTGTGCTCGGCTTCCGGTTCGACGAGCAACCGACCGGTCGCCAGTCAGCGGAACCCTTCATCGACCTTCTTCTCGACGTGCGAGCACGCTTACGGGCCCAGCGTCAATGGGAACTGGCGGACTACATTCGCGGTCGGCTCAACGAACTCGGCGTCCTCGTCGAGGATACACCGGGCGGAACGACCTGGCGTTGGACATGAGGCGTTTACAGCCCGGTCGGCCGAGCGAGTATCTCTACGGTCGTAACGCGGTCGCGGAAGCCCTCAGAGGACGGCGACGTCACCGACGACTCTTTGTCGCGAGCGGGATCGAGACGCATGGCCGTATCGTGGCGCTGATGGAAGCAGCGCGCGTCCGCGGTATTCCGGTCATCGTCATCCCGCGCAGCGAACTCGACCGGATGGTTGGCTCTGTCAATCACCAGGGGGTCGTTCTCGAGACCAGTCCGTACCCGTACGTCGATTTCGCGACGTTACTCGACCCGGCACCGGAGAGCATCGTCCTCCTGCTC